>ERZ1034973.32-NODE-32-length-89934-cov-112.863416_pt1 | contig 89934 bp, 88 predicted proteins | sample MGYA00520686_ERZ1034973 | MGnify/ENA primary metagenome ERZ1034973 (study PRJEB33766, sample SAMN09781775) | gut metagenome | biome: gut microbiome | host: Homo sapiens | place: Madagascar | study: EMG produced TPA metagenomics assembly of the PRJNA485056 data set...
GAAAATAAAAAAGACAGCCTGTGCTGTCTTCTTCTCAATGGTGCCCAGGACGAGATAACAGAAATATATTTAATTATTTGATTTAAAAGATTTTTATTGTCTATTTGTGCGCTTGTCACGCTTCATCACTCTTAAATATGCACTATTGTAGTGCATATTCAGTGCTTATTTTTTATAAATAATTATCATTTTTTACGCATGCATGTGCTTAACTCTGTCACGAACCTCAGCTCGTTTAGCATCATTGAATCTGTCTAAAGTACCAACTAGATAGCCAGTGACACGTCTGATGCGCTCGAACTTAACGCCCTTGCCAACAATGCCGTTTTCATCTGCATGAAGTCTTGTGTACATTATTTTTTCTTCTCAGCCTCCTTTAAAAGTGTTTTTACCTTTTCACGCCATAAAGCTGGTACTTCGTCAATAGTCATAATTCCACGATTAATGCGCATTAAATAAAATTTAACCATTCTTTTTTAACTCCTCTAATTGAGTATAAATATCTGAAATCATTGATCCTAGTTCTGCGATCGCATCTTCGGTTGTAGTGTCATCTGTATTCATGTCTGATATAACACCACCTAAGTCAGACACTGCATTTTCTAATATAGATAATTTGTTATCTATTTTGGCATCCCAGTTTATATCTGTAAATTTTTCTGTAACATAATCAATGGATAGATTGTCAATCTTTTCATTTTTGTAGTCTTCACAAATCTGATTAAAGATTGCTAAGTTCTCATCAATCCATGAGCTGAATATCAGAGAATAACGGACTTTGTTCTCATCATTTGAGTTCGCAGATGCCAAACAGTCTAAGTATCCTGTAAAGCCTTTAGATATCGCCATGATATCAAAGTATGAGTACACGCTATCTTTGATACTTAAAAGTAAAGAATCACCATCTACAGCAATTAAAGTTAGATCTTCGCCAATGTTTTCAACCTCAATCGCCTGTTCTTTCTCTAAGCAGTAGTTATTGAGTTTTGCACCTAATTCTGTATTAATTGCTATGATTAAGTTTCCGTAGTTTTTGCCATCTACAGATAAATCAATAAAGTGTAAATTCTCTCGTTTTTGTCCAAAATAAGAAACTGATTTATAAATAATGTCCATATATAATTACCTATATTGCAATTTTCTCTTCATATTCGTCGCCTGGTGTCTTTCCTACAGGGTCTATAGTAATTAGTTTATTAATAATAGCACCCGTTTTAACAGCATTATGACTTGAATCAAATACTGTATAATTTGCTGTAAGGTTTTGTGTTATTGATGCGTTAGAAGGATAACCACTACTAAATGAACCTATTGGGTTCATCTCACGAATTGCCCAAATAACATTACTCAGAATACATGAATAACCAGTTACATTTGTAGAAGCTGTTCTTATAGGGAGAAGTTCAAATCTCCATGACGAACCAGAAGCACTTCCTATATATGTAAGTCTATATGGAATATGAACATAAACAGTACCATTAAAAGCTATTCTACTTCCACAAGCCATGCGATAGCCGTTAACCATTAAAGGTGATAATGTATATATTCTGTCACCATGAGTAACTTCAGCAAACCTATCACCTTTAAAACATGGAATCCATCCACCATCAACAGCTACACTAGGAGATGTTATCTTTGATGATGTCTTTACCATTGAATAGGTAGTGCCACCATAATTGATTTTAATTGTTGCCATTAGCCAACGCTTACCTCGTATCCGCTGATAAAGAAACTACCATTATTAGTTGAACGAGAGGCATAGCCAGCTGTACCTGCGCTATCAGCATAACCAGCTGATTTAGCACGCTCAACAAGAACAGCTCTATACCCACCATCTGGAGCTTTAACCCATGTCCAGAAATACGTATTATTCCACTCGCAAACTACAAAATGGTCAGTATGTGATTGAGTTCTAAGATTATTTGCATTAGTAGCATTAGTTGCATTAGTAGCATTAGTTGCACTGTCAGCTGATGCGGCCGAATTTACACGCGTTATGGATACATTACCGGATGTATCTGGCTTAACGCCGTTGATAGATTTAGCATAATTCTGCTGAACAATTGCGTGTGGAGTTACAGCCTTGGTAATGCTTGAAGCATCTGCTGTAATATTGTCACTTAGCTGAACAATACCTTTTACAGTAGTGGTGGAATCTGGAACTAAAGCTAATACATCCTGTTTAAGAGAAAATTTTTGCCAGACAGAATCGTTAGTACCTGGCTTAACAACTGATGAGGCAGGACCGTTATTTGCCATACAGAGATATAGACGTTCGTCGGTAAAGACAATATCATTCTTAGAATAATTTTTATCTCTTAAATATTCAAATGCTGTTCCTGTTGGAAATTTTAAAGTTAAGATAGCTGTTGCAAGTTGATTGAGAGAATTCTTGTCAGGTGTAACTCCTAGTTCTTTTATAGCATTTACAATTTCAGAAGTTACACTTTCAAACCAAGCAGCACCTGGAGTAGATGCAGGAATTGCCAGCTCCGGAGATCCTGAAGTAAAATGACCTTTTTCAGTTAAAGTTGATAACTTAGGTGGTGTCTCTGCAGCATTTGCTTGCATGTAAAAATCCATAATATTTCTCCGTTATAATTCTGATTTACCATACAAAAAGATTACATTAGCGTGGCATGGAGCTAATGATTTAACCATACATTCAAACAACTGATCGCCCCAAATAGCTAAAGGTTGCGAAGCATCCCATGCTGTTGTAAATTCTTTTTTGTTGTATTTATCAACAGTAATTGTCATAAAGTAAGCTTTCCACTCGTCGTCATACAAAGCTTGAGAACAATTAGAGCGAGTTGTAAAAGTGTTAAAGTTTTGAATACTTACATTTTGATAATCTAGTGAGCGTGCGATAAGAGCAACTAACTCACCAAAGCTCATACCAAGAGTTGCAATTTTTGTAACAAGGACTTTGCGGTATAAATCAATGCTTGGATTATCTATGCTTTTTAAACATTTATCAGGTATCCCCCATTGAGTAAACCATTCTGACAAAGTTACTTGTGCATCTCGAGGATCACTCTCATCAATCAGCTTTTTTATTAAAGCATCTATTTGTGCGAACTCTTGCGCTGCTACATAAAGCATAGACATTAAGGTAGTATGATCGTCAAGTTCCCACGCAGGACCTCGTGGCAACAACGCTTTCATAGCCTTGTAATAATCATCTGTACTGTAGCCTAATCGTCCTCTTGCCATGTGATTTCTCCTACTGTAGGAAGATACTGACTACCTTTAGCCTGAATATCTACTTTTGGTTCTACAATTACATGATCAATTTCATCTATCAGCTTTGAGATAGCTAAGTTAAGATGAGATAGATAGATTTTTCCACCTGGCACAGATTCATCTTTAAAGACGTCTTTAATTGCCTGTTCGGCTAGCTCACGCATCGTGAGATTGTTAGGTGTGATCTTTAGTTTAAAATTAAAAGCTTGAGGAACAGGAGCAACAACATACACTGTAGCCATTATGTTTGACATGACATCTAAGTGTTGCTGAACCTTACTAATAAGCTCGCTGTCAGGTAAATTCATGTTATCGTCTAAGATACGCATGGTAACTGTACCTTTACCCTGTTCTTGAGGATAGCACCATGCCTGTCCTACCCCCTCAACCTCACGACACCAAGCAATATAATCATCCTTTGTTCCTTGCCTTGGTGGATTCTGTGTATGTTCTAGCACACGTGCTCTTAAACTATCATCAGATTCTGTATCTGTACCTCCAGTGATCTCACTTGTAGTTACAGCATTGATTACACCAATTAGTGGAGTAGGTAAACTAAGCTCTACATTTTCTGCAATGTTGAAACTTTGACCTGAGTCTAATGCTCTGACAATTGCGATACCTTGTGAATTAGGCGATGAGATTGTTTCATACTGTAAACCTGTGTCTGTCTGAATGACTGTGTGCAGAGGAATGTCAGACACCTCTTGAGCATATCTAAACTTTACAAAGCCTTTAGCTTTGGTTGCTTGTTTTCTTGACAGTCCCCAAATAGATGCAACTCTCTCAAGATAAGAAACTTCACAGCTATCTATAAACAACTGCTTACGTCCATACTCAATAGCTGAATACAAGCTGTGAGCCACACTTGAGATGATTGTTTTAAATACTGCAATATCAGAACGTCTTAGCTGAGTACTATCAAGCCTTGAGGTTGTTTCATTATCAACTCTGTCTTTGATTTCCTGTAGAGTAGGTCTAATCGTTGCCATTTAATACGTCCTTAATCTCATAAGATGTTTTGCCATGTTCTTGTTCTAGAATTACAGATAGGTTAATGCGGTTAGGATCATTACTGTCGCGCTCTACTGATACTGATACGTCCGTACAAATTCCATCTTCAACCAACCATTGAAGAGCATCATCTGCCATTTCCTGAGCTCTTAATAGAGTTTCAGATGTGATCTTGCTTCTTAATAGTTGCCAGAGCTTTGAACCTATCTCATCTTCATTAAGAGAATCGCCCCACCATCCCTGTTTACCAAGCTCATGATCATAATCATCACTATCATCAGCTCTGCGCCATGAAAACAATGAGATAATCACTGCCCTTGTTAGTGAATCTTGCATATCAGCTTGAACTAAACTGCCATTAAGGAATAACTTCATTTTTAATTTTCTCTAATTGTCTTGGACACAAATGGCTTGCTGAGAAGTCAAAAACAATAATCTGTTCATCAGTTTTAAACATTAGAGCAGGTACACCTACAAGATTGGATATATCAATGCAGGCATAAAAAAAGCCATTCCATTTTACGGAACAGCCTTTATTCTCTATTTGAGCTTTTAATGTGTGCCACTTATGACATCGAAAGATATGAATTAACCTTTCGTGAGGTGGTGTTGATTGCATTGATTTTACCTTGGTGCAGATGTACTGCCACCACTATCGCCTGTGTGAGTATGTTCTTTCAAGCTAATTGAGCCCGCTGTAGTATCTCCATCAGAGTGAATAGAGCCTGTAGTGGTGTAATCCCCCTGTGTTTGCTGTATATTACCTGTGATTTGAGCACCACTACCACCGCTAATAACCATACCGCCCTGACCTGTAATCAGTTGAGTGACAGTTAAAGGACCATTGATAGTGTTTTGAGGACAAGTAACTACGGTGCTTGTAGATGCTTTAACATTAACAGTGTCAGCCGTTACATTAACCGCACTGTCAGCTTTAATGTTGATATTGGCGTTTGAGGTGATGTTAATATCGCCTTTTGTGTGGATGTTGATAGGATCATCAACACCATCAATATCGATACAGTCACGCTTCAGATAAATATGGCGCTTTTTGTCGTCATAGATAACAACTTCACCTGTCTTTAATGACTTAACTCTAAAACGTCTGTCTGCCACACACATAACAAAGCCTAACTCGTGACTTTCATCTGTGTAAAATGTAATAGCATCTGTTTTCTTATCTGTATAAGGTTCTGACGAAAAGCCATAAGGCTCCATGTGCTCAACATCTTGACGAACTTCACCGCTCTGATGTTCTACCTGAAGTTCTCTTAACTCATCATCATTTTTAGAGATGGTTACTGTACCGCGCTCAATATCTGCTGCCATTTATGCACTCATAAAATCTTGCTTTTTATTTATCCATGAAAAATCAGCTGAGGAGCTACTGTTTTTCTTGATAATGACCTTTTTAGGATCTTCTTTATCATTCTCAGTTTCTAATCTCCAGCCATTAGGAGGTATCACATCAAGAGTGGTTGTCATCCCCTCATTTTCAGTTAGATTAAAAACAACACGAGTAATTAAAAACTTTTGTGATCGTTGAGTATCGATGCCTAAAAAATCATCTTTGATATCAACCAAAGAGTTAATCTTCCAGAGCTTACCTGTAGACTGTCGCCAACCCTGAACTTTATAAGTGATCTTAAAATATTGGTCACGATTGTAATCACGATCACCTTCAGCTGTAACTTTGCATTTTGCTGTATCTGCTGCACCTTGAACTTTCTTTGTTAAAAGGCGAGTTCTTGAAACATTATCATCTACAGCTGTGTAATTATGGCAACTTGCAGCATGACCTGTTTTGCCGGTTACACCTTTATCTTGCCCTACAGCTCGATAGTATTTATAAATCTTACTTGCATCAAAGCTGGCATCACCTGTAAGGATATTCTGACCAAGTACTAAAGCATCATCAGCTGTAAGCTTGCCCTTTTCAGTAACTACAAGATCACCTTTTTCATTACCGTAAAAAAGCAAATTCCCTGTAGATGTAAGGTTTTGTAGAGCTTTTAATACAGTGTCTTCATGCTTTGCTGAGAAGTTACGCTTCTTAGTTAAAGGCTTTGTTTCATTAACAAGCTTAATACCATAAGGCATGATTAGCTGAGCGATAATAGTTTCTAGAGCTACATTCTTATATTCAGTTGCAGCATTCTGAGGGCAACTTACATAGTTTGAATTTGAAGTATCAGGCTTTTCATAAGAGATATTAGGATCATCGACCATTACAGTGCAGTCGATTAAATCACAGGTTTTACTGCGTCCGGCAATACCAACGTTAGCTGAGGTTGCTGAATAGCTTACTGGAGTTTGTTCAATATAACCTGTGAGGACAACGTCATTTCCAATTTTGACTTTAACTTCTGCGCCTATATTAATTTTTTCTATTAATAAGTTACTATTAGATACAACTCCTACAGAAAAAGCAGGGCTGATTGTATTTAATTCATTTGTAATACTAAAAGAGGTCCAATTTTTAAAAACTGAACCTCCAATATATAAGGACACTTCATTGTCATTCATATCTACTCACAGATTATATTTTTACCTTCGTAGTAACATTCTCTAGTTTTACCATCAATGGTCATATCAAACACTTCAGGTTGAGATCTAATAATACGTTTCCAATCAGATTTAGCACTTTCTTTTAAAATTCTAGTGTTTCTTTCCATTACATCTTCATGAGGGACATCATCCCACGAAGGCAAAGTATAGTAATCATCAGCAATAGCATATGAAGGAATACTAAACAAACTTAAAAATACAGTAAACAAAGTGATAAATAACTTTTTCATAGCACAAGCCTCTCTTTTCTCTTTCCTTAATTATAGGTTCAAAAAACTTAGTGAAGAATTAGAAAAGAGCTATTTTCTTGATACGGTAAAATTACCTACTGGCATAAAGAGAGGGTTGATAACATCATTACGCTCAGCTATCTCATCAGCTCTAGTTGAGTCGCCATATTTGTCATAAGCTAGAACAAATGAAGGCTCACTTTGTTTTAGAGTAACAGTCTCAATACCAAAATCACCGTTAAGTTTTTCTGTTAAGAATTTATAAACAGCCACGTAACTGTCAACCAAATCAAGATAATCCTGATTGTCATCTGTACCTTGAATTAGCATCTCAGCATCAATGGCATCTAACAGATTATTTCTAATCTTAAGAATTTGCTCATCTGATAAAGTTTTCTTGCTGTTACTGTCAGTATCAACATCATTATCTTCACCAATCATGCTGATAGCACCCATAGCATTAGCTATAAGTACAAGTCTGAAATTCTTTTTAATTTCATCTACAGCTTCATTTATTCTCTCTTTGTCTGAGAGTTTTTTAGATGTTCCTGTTGATGATGCTACATTAACTGGCTTTAATACTGGTAAAGTAATAGCATCTGTACACTTGATAGAAGCTAATTTCCAATCAGTAGTTGATTGAGCATACTGAGATAAACCTAAGGCGCCAAGAAGACTAGATCTTGCCTGTTCCTTCTTATTGTACAAAGAAGTAGCAATATCATGTCCCATTTCTAGAATGTCGTTACCAAGATTAAACATCTGGGCAAACTGACAGTTAGATAATACAGTCGCACAAGAGTTTATTTGACTGGTTACATCATCAACAATTCCGGCTATTTTATCAGGTGTCCAATCGCCAAAAATTTTTGCATATAAAGCATCTGCTTTACTTAAAAGCTGATTTGCCCATGATGTAGTTTTCTTTGTGCTTTCATTACCTACTTCTAAAAAAGTAAGAGTAAAAGTACAAATTCTTTTAGCTTTGTCATAAGTAATACTAGGATTATCAATAGGTGTTACTTCAAGAGAACCTAACCAAGGATGTACCAGCTTTCCATGATTAGCTCTTCTATCAGTACCTACCTGTGATTCAATCTTATCAATCAACCTTTTAGAGCGATCAATAAAATCATCACCTACAATAAAGCCTTGAATAGAAAACTGTCTTGTAGCTTTTCCAAGATCTTCAACATAAGAGGTATCTCTTTGAGGAAACTCATGCGTTACAGTTCTCCTACCAAAAGATAGGGTTGCTGAATCAACATCAAATTGAATCCCCTCATAAGAGGCTTTTCTTAATGTCTTAACATTTAACAAGCTCATCGTGTAACACCTGTATCAGCCATTACAGAGGTATTAAGAGAAGTACCAGTAGTACGCTCATGCTCAACTTCAGCCTTTGAGTTTTCATCTGTTTTAATTCTGACAATAACCTCTGATTTGTTTTCCCCCTGGATAATTGTCTGACCTAAAGCTGATGGTTGTCTCATAGGTTCATTGAGAATTCTTAATGTGCGTTCTGGCATTTGAATAGATGCTGTTTGCGACTGTTCTGTATCATCATCTGATGAGAAGAAACTTGTAGCTTTATTCCACAGACCTACAGCACCATCTTTTAGAGATGATACTTTTTCCATTGCTGATGCGAATGGCTTAAAGAAGCAATCTTTGATTTGTTCCCATAAGTCAGCATAGTAACTTACAAGATCTTTGAAACCTTCTTTTAGCTTATCAGGCAGTGCAAGTAAGCCATCCCATTGAGCTGAAACAAAAGAACACAGCTTACTGAAGACTGAGCTAAACACTTCATATACGTTTGTAGCTACAGTCATTACCTCATCAGCTGAGATACCCCATAAACCTAAATACCAGTCAAAGAAAGCACCTACAGCCTGTTTTACATTCTGCCAAACGCCAGTAAACCAAGTTACAACCTCGTCCCAGTGCTTGTAGAGTTGATAACCGCCATAAATTAAACCTCCGATAGCTGCAACAATAGCTCCTACTATTAACACAATAGGATTAGCCCAAAGGGCAGCAGAGAGACTTACTATGGTTGGTATCAATGACAGCATCGCTTTACCAACGCCCATAATGGACGCAATAACCTTCACTCCATAAAGTGAAGCTACAGCCACTCCTACAGTTTTTAAGCCACCCAGGGCATTAAATACTTTGGCTGAGGTTTGGACAAACTTAACAAAGCCTGCCACCACTGATTTAAGATCAATATCTTTTAAGGAATCAGCAAAATCCTTAATCGCATCAACAATGGTAGTTGCGATCCACTCTCTATTTTTTGCAATCCAATCATTAAAATCATCAAGCAAAGGTTGAAGTATTGGAAGCAACTTACCACCAATAGCATTCTGCAAGCCTTGTGTAGCATATCTGGTGCGTGTCAGAGAGTCGCCAAACAATGTAGCAGCTGCTACATCTTCTTCTCCCATAATGACACCAAACTTTTCAGCTTCTTTACGTTGTGCTTCCAAACCAGCCGAACCATCATTCAAGGTTTTGATTAAGCCCTGTCCTGACTTACCAAAGAACTGAGTAGCAATGTAAGCTTTCTGTGTTGCAGTTGTCTGAGACTTAATTGCATCTGCCACCTCTGGCATTAACTGTGCAGCATCTTTTAACTTACCATTAGAATCTCTCATAGAGATGCCTAAACGGTTCATTAAACCAACCAAGTTCTTGTTAGAGCCGTTAGCAGCATTTGCCATGTTCTTATTTAACATAGCAATTGCGCTGTCCATTTGAGACGCTGATGAACCTGATTGATCTGCAGCATATCTGAATGCCTGAAGTGCATCAGATGCAATTGTCAGATTGCGACTGGCATCATCTACAGCACCACCATAAGACACCATTGAACCTATAGAGTTTTTAACAATGGCGGCCGCTGATGCAAATGCACCTGCTATAGGTAGTGCTGTAATTGAACCTAATCCTTTTAACTCATTACCAAGTCCTTTAATTTGACGAGAAAAGACACGAAACTCTTTTTTGATTTTAGAAAGAGCTGGTGTTGCCTTGTCCTGTGCAGATACAACAACTTTGTTTTTAACTGTCTTGCCAGCCATATTAACGTTCCTTGCGCATTTGTTTTATTTGTTCTTGAATACGCTCTGTTTGTCTACCAAGTTCTAACAAATCGGTTATAGAGCGCTTTTTGAGTTGAAAAGGATCAAGATGCCATGAGTAAGCTAAGTTAAAGAGCCAGTTACTGATCTGCTCCAAATCTTCGCAGCCTGCTCTTTTGAGGCTAGAAAAAAAACAGCTAAACCATTCTTAAAGGTTTCCATGTCGTGGAATGAGATCTTCTTGACGGTTGATGGAGGTAAATTAGAGAGCTCTTTTGCCCACTGATAAACCTTTTTTGCATTAAACTGTAAGTTACCATCATTATCAATGATGTATGGATAATTCAGTTTCTCTAAAAGTTCTACAGTAGGTTCTTGAAGTTCTAACTCAGTTATTTCTTTGTCAGAGTTAGGGGTCTTAATTGGTGTTGTCAGTTTAAATAACATATTTGTCTCCTAAAACCGCCCATTACAGGCGGTTATATTTAGCTCCAGTTGCAATCTTTGCCTTTAAAGGTAATTGAGGTTGTACCATCAATTGCATTGCCTGTGATGTCGCCTTCAACATAAGCACCTGTCAGAGTGTAGACAGTGCCATTAGCTAGTTCTGCAACAATAGTTAAATCGTCACTTTCTACTAGTTTTTGTCTTGGAAACTCAGGGGATAAAATACAATCAATGTTTAAAAAAGGAGTGATCCTTGTTTCTTTGTAGCCGGCAGGACCATTAACACCTTCAATAGTTTCTCTTTTAGTTTTTGATAATGGATATTCACATGAGCTTTGGATTTCAAGTTGCTCACCATCCACTTTGACATAACAAACGCCTGATACACGTGCCATGTTATTCTCCTTTTAATCTGTAGATGAATACTGTAAACGGAACTGAGCTTGCAGCGCAAAAATACGCAACTGATTTACAAGATCAGGAGGTAGCAGTACGTTAATTCTGTTAACATCGTTTGCATCGCGCTCTACAATCAGATACTTAGCAAACAAATCAGCATTCTCAACTAAGCCTTCTTCTTCCATCTTCTGATACTGAGCGATTAACTCTGACTTAATTACAGAAGGAGTAACAATAGCCTGACCTGCACCATATCTTGTACCGTCATTAGCTAACTTATGACGTGGATACTTTGAGGTAATAGCTGTCTTTAAGCGTGAGATAATCTCAGCTAAGGTGTACAGAGTTGTTGAATCAAGATAGCTGTTATCAGCGTCACCAAAAGAGTTGAACTGATAGGTTGTAATAGCTCTTTGAATCATCACAGTGCCACTCTGCTGATATAAAGTAGCAATGCCATTTGATAACAGAGTATTCTGTTCATTAAAGCCAAATCTGTCTTCAATAGATGGGGCTAACAAACCTTCTAATGGTCCTGTCTGTAAAGGACGAGCAGGATCATTAGTGTAGTAAGATGCAGCACGACCTAAGATAGCGCCCACAACCTCTAAGGTTAGGTTAGGATTGTTTTCTTCAATACCAAACAAGCTTACATGCTGGTCATTTCTTGTTTTACCAAAGGTAACTAATGACTCAGCATCACCACGCTTAGCAGTAAAGATATGACCAAACTGCATGCGAGAGTAAGCCCAACGTCCTGTAGAGTCCTGCATTTCCTTCTTGTAAGCATCTAATGCTGTAGACGAAGAATCAGGGCAACCGATGAACCAGAAGGTTTCAGTTTCGACGGCTTTAAATGCTTTTGAATAGTCAATTTCACCGGTACCACCGCTCATTGCTGTAATAGTAAGAGAGATGCCGGCAATGTTTTCTTCACCACCTGTAGCACCCTGTCTGTTAGTGGCTAACAGAATGTCGTTACCATACAGACCTACAGTTTTTGCTGTCAGTTTAATTGCTGTAGCATTTTCTGTGTCTGTGGTTGATGTAGATGCTGTAATTGGAAGATCTTTATTAGCATTGATTGCATTGATTAGGTCTGTAGCTATGTTAGCTGCTAAGGTACCGCTTGCAACTGTTACTGGAACTTTAGTTGCACCTACGTAAAAAGCGATGGTACCTGATTCAGTTGCCATACCTTTAAACTCTACAGCTCCAGTTGCTGGAGTTCCTGTCACAGCCATTGGCAAACACCAAAGCTCTGTAGAAGTATTCTGATCCTTAAAAGCTTTTACAGCTAAGGTTAAAGGTGCACCACGTCCAAACTTAGTCATAGCCTGTGACTGTGACGAGATTAGAGTAGGTTTACCGTCTATAGCTGTGCCATCAGTTTTCTGACCAATTAACAGCGCCTTTTTAGCAGCAGTTGCTGTATTTGCCATCGAATTATCGACCTCTGCATAAAACAGAGGCACTCTGATATTTGATGGAATATGATTAAATGAAATAGACATTTAATTCTCCTAGTACCATTACCATAAATCTTTAAATTTGAATTGAGCATCGATTTGACCGTCAGGCTTATCACCCTGACCAATCACATCAATACCGCCTTTAAACTCGTCCGATACAGTCGCATTTAACTCATTAAACTTGCCTGTTGTTTCTTCTAACTCATCAGGCTGTCTTGTATCTTTTTGGCTTATCTCATAAGTGCACTGCAAATCAATTTGAACAGCTAAGATAGGTTCTTCAATCTTAAGCACGCTGTATTTCTGATAGGAATAAATAGCCATGTTATCGTCTGGTATTGGCGACCATGAAAGCAGAGCTTTTAAAATCTCGTTTTTTAGATCTTCAGCCTTATCAAATGCGCTTTGTCCTCGTCTGTCTTCTTGTGAATTAACTACAATCAAGACACCAACAGTTGAAGTAATATTTTGAAGATAAGAGTTAGCTGTCATCTGCTCAACTTCAGCAACCTCACCTACCATAGTTACATATGCTGCAGGTAACTTCTCAGGGCGTAAGTTTTGTAACTGCATAGGACCTGTAAAAGCAAACACCCTGTTATTAAATGAAGGACAACGCTTACGTATGGCTTCAATAGTAGTGTTTAGCTTCATTTATCCCCATCCTTTTAAGCCTTTCATTAAAGCCTCTGATACAGCGTTTAAACTTTCTTCTTTTAACTCATCACCGGAATCAACAACCGCATCATGACGTGGTTTTAAGGTTCCATCTTTACGTCCATACATCAGTGGTGCTGGATACCAGAAAGGAAAATCTTTGAATGAATCGATTTGAACTCTTACCCAGTACTTGCCTTTACGTTTAGACAGATGAACTTTTACAGCTTTGCGCAATCTACCTGACTGCAAGCGTGGATAAATCACACCTTTACGGTTAGAAAGTTTCTTTTTAGCTGTCTTTTGAATACTTTTACCAACATCTCTTAAAGCTGATTTAATGATCTTTGAATCAAAATCATCAGCTTGAAGTTCTTTTGGTATCTGCACTGAAAAGCTGACAGGAATACCGATGCTACTCATCTAGCATTACTCCTAAAGGGGTGCCCTGCTCTGGCCTGTCTATACCAAGTTCTTGAGCTTCAATCATAGTAAAACGACCACGACCGTTACAGTCAGTTACTCGCACAGGCATATAAGCTCTGTCTTTAAAGCGTATATACACACCATGTTCAATGCTTATAGGCTCTGTCTTACCCTTAATGGTTCTTATCCAAAAGCGATGAGTTGCTTTTTGTTCTGTCTGAGAACCTAACCAATAAGCTGAACCTGTAGGCTCAATCTTTGCCCATACTTTGCAAATGGTTGTATCTTGTGAAACTGCTGCTAACTCCTTGGATGGAATGTCTACTCTTGAGAAGAGTTCAATGCGCTTGTTTAATTCACCTGACAAAGGCTCTGATACGCTCATTACTCGTCCTCATCGTTGTAAATAATGAAAGGATCTAAAAGATGCTTCCAAAAGACGACTAAGCCTGATTCATCAGACAGTTCTCTATGAGAGTAAAGATCACCTACGTAGCAAAAGATAAAGCTCTTTACTGTAGGTGGTACTTCTTCAATTGTTTTAGCTAATGCGTTCTTGTCATTTCTAAAAATAACTTCTCGTTGCATGATGTGCTCAGCCTGTTGAGTTGCTACTAAGATGTAGTGCTCTAACAGCTGATCTTCAAAATCATCATCAATTCTCAGATGCGCCTTAATTTCTTCTAATGAAACTGGAGCTATTGGAGCTGAAAGTTGAAAAGACATTTTTAGAAATCCTATAAAAAAAGCCCTCAATTAAGAGGGCTAAGTAACTACAAGTAAGTGTTATTTGCTTTTAACCGCCTGTGCTTTTGCTGATTGAGCATCAACTGGGTAAGCTCCAGTCACCAGCAAAGATTGCTAATGGATTCTCCACAGCAAAGCCTAAACGACGATTTACACGGAAGGTGTAAAGCATAGACTTGAAGTTTTCACCATCAGAATCAGAAATTCTGAAATCTAATGCTTCACGATCGTAGATAGTTGCACCTAAGGTGAAATTACCTAAGATGTACTTTCCGGCTGCTACAAATGGAGTAGTCATTACTGGTAAGCCCCATAGGTTCTTAGTAGCTAGAAGCTGAGGACCGCCTAAGATGTAATGACCGTTAGCATCCTTTAATAGAGCTAACTGTGTCCAATCATCAGGGTTTAACAGTAGGCGCTCAGGCACAATGTACTGCTTTTCAAACTCGGTTTTTAAGAGCAGAGCAAAATCAAGTAAGGTTGCACCTGACTTAGGTAATTTACCCTGTACAACAGTAGTCTTATCAGTAAAGTTACCTTCATGTAGCAGGCCACCTAACTGAGTTGAGGTACCGTTACCATTGACAAGCTGATTCTCAATGTTAAGTTTTAACTTATACTGCATCTTAGTTTCAATGAATGCAGCTAAAGCGGATTCATTGGTAAGTAACTGATGAGTTACTACGGTATATGCACCAATATTTACACAATTAGCAGTATGTAAAGTAGGGTTAGTTACAGTAGTTTCGCCTAACTTCTCGCCTTCAGCAACGATCTTAGAACCATCAGTTACAGAGCCTTCCTTAGTATATTCAATTGCATCTACAGATACAGGAATGTGAGGAATTAACTGCTCAATCTGTAATGGCTGATCAGGCATTGTAACCATACCAGCCTGATAAGCAGGTGTAATGGTATTACGTGTAATTGAGTTTGCTGCAGGTGACTTATTGATAGTATCTGCCTTGGTTGAGATCTTAAAAGTAGCAGTGCCTCCCTGATAATTCTTAATTGCTTCATGAGCTGCTACTTTCTGACCTAAGCTTTTTACTTCATTAGTTGCGTTTAGTGCCTTAGTATTCTTATCTAAAGCCTGAGTTACATCAGCTAAGGACTTAGACAGTTCTAACTGCTTATCACCTAACTCTTTAACCTTATCCTCAAAGGCTTTTAAAGATACTTTACCGTTTTTCTGCTCTTCCTGGACATTCTTAATTGACTCTTCTAAGCTGTCGAGGGACTTAGAAATTTCATTTACTGCATCTGGCATTATTCTGTCTCCATAATTTTAGTTAATCTGCTTAATCTTGCAGAAATATCTTTTAGGTTTAGCTGTTTCTCGTCAGAATCTCTCTGAGTTGCAAATAGCTTTTTAGCTTGACTTACTAAGGTCAAACTTTCTTTTTGTGAAGCTCCTAAATCCCTTAGTGCTTTCTCAAAATCTCTTACAGAGTTGATACTCTCAAAATTCTTACAGGCGATGATCTGCGCTTTCTGCTCGCAAGGAATACCAACAATCGAAATTTCGGGTAAACGAGCTACAGATTTAATAATCCTGATATCGTTTTCATCATCCCAGTCAACGTCTTTATCTGTGAACATTAAATGTACAGACAGGCCATTTAATGAACCGAACTTAACAGCGCTGTACACCTTCCTAGCCTCTTCAAGTTCTAAGTTTAACTGGCCTTTAACTTTTAAGCCTTTCTCATCTACAGACATCTCTGTCCATTTGCCAATAGGAACACCAAAGGTGTCATGGTTAAAAAACATCTTTGGCAAAGTTCCCAGCACTTTGTTATATGCTGTAGGAAGGATTGTGTCACCGGATGAATCAATAGAGCCAAACACTGATGCATAGCCTTCAATCACTCCTGACTGTTCCTGATCATCGAGAGCTTTCAGCTCGGAATGAGTAAGCTGTAGCTCTTTTAACTCTTCAATATTCATTGCTTAAACTCTCTTATTGTTGAATTGGTCGTGTTGATATTGGTGTTTGTGGTGTCTGTGTAGGATTTGCTGTACCTAACATTGATAAAGGCTGTAAGTTATTCTGTGCTGTTAAGATGTCACCATTCTTAACAGGTGCCAAACCTTCTTCAATACGCACTTCATTTCTTGTCTTCCAACCGTTTTGTACTGCCTGAGCATTAACCTGTGAGCGAACTTGATCGTTAGCTCTGTTAAGGAATGACAATCTGAATGACACCTGATGATTTACTTTCTCTGAGATACAAGGCAATCTTTTCATGATTGACTGCTCAAGAGAGATGCACATCGGCAATATAGTTGATTTATAAAAGTTAGCTGTAACCTGTTCAAGGTTAGAACCAGGTGCACCACCATCTGAATTTATGAGGGCAGAAGGAACGCCATACCAACGACAAATTTCCTCTACAGTAAACTCTCTGATTTGTAACAACTGCTGCTCTGCAGGTGATAATGACAAAGATTGAAACTTGATATTAGCCGGCAGTACAGGATTACCATCGCGCTCTCTGGCCTCATTAAATGATTTTGCTATATCTTCTTTCTGCTTTGGATTTAAATTAGCCTCAGCTGTCAAAATACCTCTGATCTTGCCTTTGGTTGCAAAGACATCGATAGCAGTTGATTGAGCCTTAATCGATTCATCTACAGAGGCTAGCATGTAGTCAAGCTTGGATAAGCCCATAATGCCGTTGCCCATACATTTCCAATGAAGGATATCTCTTGATTTGTAATCTACATACTGATCGCGCTTGTTGTAGTATCTGTAAGTCAAATCACCATTATCATCCATGAACACCTGCATCTGGTCAGAGTTTAAAGGATAGATAGCTTTGACTGTCTTATCAGTTTTACGAGAGATTAAAGCGAAAGCATTACCTCTTAATGCCCAGTTTAAAGTTAAGGTTTGAATAACTTCAAACGGTGTCATGTCGTAGTTTGGAGATATAGATAAAATCTCATGCAGATTACATTTTGTATCACGAGAGCGTGAGCCGTCCTGATTGATTAAATATACGTCACATGGAAGCGATGCCATGGTACGAGCGAGCAAGTCAATACAGGCATACACTGTAGATACCTGTAAAGCTTGCTCAGGTGTTGGCTTACTTGCTGTAGGAACAGCAGCAACCATAGGAGCGTTGTTTTGCCAACCTCTTTTGTCAGCTGTTGGTGTAAACGAATTTCTAATCCACTTAAAAAAATTCATCTGTTGTTCCTAATAAATTAAAGGCGCATCATTAGAGGTGTGTCCATCCGAGTAACCATTCTCAACATCAAGAAGTAAAGCCTGTTTCATCGCCATGATGAGAGCAACCATGCCATCAATCTTGTTGTCAGGTGTTTCTTTTCGAGGGTAAACGTTATCTTTAGCATCCATGTGAGCCACAAGGTTAGATGCCATCCATTCAAGTACAGGGTTACCGTCTGTATGTAAACGCTTTTGATAGCAAAGCGCCTGTACTTCTTTCATTGGCTCTGAGAAATTAGCTACAGTAGGTTTTAATTCAACCATCTGTATGCCGTCATTCATCAGATTGGATGCTAGCTGATAGGCTTGCCATGGATCGAATGCTATAGCTAAAGTATCAAAGCGTTGACTGTCTTGAGCTATATAATTTTGAATTGATTCAAGATCGTTAATCGCACCATCTGTAGTATGAATAAGATCTTGTTTTGCCCATGATTTGTACTGAGAGTTTGCTGAGCTTTGAATTTTATCTTCAGGAAGCCAGAACTCAGGGAATACATAGTAATGTACCTTGTCATCTTTCTCTTTTCTAAAGAAAAGCCTTACGAGGGCAGTGATGTCTGTTTTAGCTGCAAGATCTAAACCGTAGATGCAATACTCACCTTCAAAATCTTCAAGGCTCATCTCAGGTCTATAGCATTTGCGCCACTTAGACATCTGAAAGAAAGCGCTGTCGGCATTACACCAGACACATAGATGTTTGGTTTTATAGTTATTCTCAGCAGCAGGATCAGACAGAGCCATTGAGAGGTTAGCTAATACAGCTTTAGGCTGTACTGAGATATTCCAATTTGGATTAGCTTTGATTAAAGCTTCTTCTGTCTTCCAATCATCACCATCATCTATGGTGTAGATAATTCCAAACTGAGATTCTTCAGTTGCGCTGCCATCTAAGATCTTGCATACGAAGCGGCGCACTTCCATACAGATACCGGTTAAATTAAAACCGGCTGTAGTAATACACCATAATATTGGCTGTGAGCGCTTACCTATAGACGTCTTTACAACATCGTATACTTCACGTGTTCTGTGAGCATGCAACTCATCAATAATGCCACAGTGAGTATTCAAACCATCAAGGGTCATACCATCTGATGATTTAGCCTCAAACTTTGAGTTTGTGCCAGGCACTACCATGGATTTGGATAAAACACTTAAGCCAAAGCAATCTTTTAATGGCTGATTAGCTCTGGCCATAGCCTGAGCATCGCCGAATACAATCTTTGCCTGATCTCGAGTGGTAGCAAATGAGTAAACATCAGCGCCTTTTTCATTGTCAGCACATAGCATGTATAAGCCAACACCTGATGACAAGGCTGATTTACCATTACCACGTGGCACTTCGATATAAACCTGCTGAAAACGGCGGTGATTGTTTTTATCTACCCAACCGAACACAGTCGTTAATATGAAGATCTGCCATGGCTCAAGTTTAATGTTCTCACCAGCTTTAGGACCTTTAACATGAGTAAGCGCTTCAATGAATTTGCATACTCTGCAAGCTAAGGTTATATCAAAGTGATAAGCCCATGACTTTCTTTTTAAATCTTTTACTTGTCTTTGACAGGCTTGTTTTACGTATCTACAGGTAGGTATCTTATTGCTGAGCACATCTTCAATGTACTTATTAGCAATCTTAATGTAGTTACGCATAATTACAAGTCAGCAAATGGGTTCTTATTCTCTGTTTTGGTATGAACGCTCACTTTAGAGCGTGATGCTGGAGTAAAACCAAGCTCGGTTAAATAACCTTTCAAGATACATTTAAGATCATTCTGCATTTTGAGCATGGGATGAGGCTTTGAAACGCCTAAGTTTTTATCAATAACCGTGGGACCTTCCCGATTTAAGATCTCTTGACACTCAATAATCTTTGCCATTGTGTCTGCCCAGCATGCAAATACTGAAAAATCTAGTGTTGTAAGCAACTCGTCAGGTGCTTGAGCTAATGCAAACACCCACAAGTCGCGTGCAGTTTTAGATAAAAAGTCAGGAGGTTCGACTGTGTTTAAAGCCTTCTTAGGTACAGGCTCATTAAAGTTTGTTCTACATGGCTGTAGAGTTCCCTGCAACTTCTTAATTGCTGTAGGTTTTCTAGGTCGAGCCATGATTTTTTATAACCGTTTTTTGATTTTGATAGCGATTTTTCGTGGCGACTGCCTAAAAAAGTTTCCATTTTGCACGCGCGTGTAAAGAACTTACGAGGCGTTTCTAAAGCATCATGTTCAACTTTTTAACTCCCCCTCGGGGGCTAGCAATCGCTTACCAAGAGTTTCAGTAAATGTTTTCTTTGAATGACATGATTTACAAAGAGGTTGCCAGTTCTTTTCATCCCAAAAGAGTGTCTTGTTTCCCTTGTGAGGAATGATATGGTCTACCTCTGTTGCAGGTGTAGTCTTACCAAGCTTAGCGCACTCAACACAAAGAGGATGAGCAATTAGAAAAGCCTTGCGAGCTTTAAGCCATGTGTTGGTGTAACCTAACTTATGTCTTGAGCGTCCATCATAGTTCATAGTTCTTTTATGTTCAGCGCAATAGCATGAACCTTGAACAGCATACTTATGGCATCCAGCATATTGACATGGACGAGCAAAAGAACTTGGCATATGAACTATAATCTAATCAACGAACACAGGATAAATAACAAGGAGAAGAACCAATGCTACAAACCACAACATACAACACATCCTTGAACACAATGGTTGAGCTACAGCATTACTTGGAAAATTATTACTACTATCTACAGCGTGATATTGGAGAGCAGCAAATGTCTAAAGGTAAGACATTCATGTGGCTATCATCATTGATACTCACAGCATTACTAGCTCTTTGTAAGTATCTGCCTCAACTCCACATCTCATCAGTAATCTTAGGAACACTATCAGCATTATCAGCTGTAGTTGCTCTGTTTATATGTCTTTATGTATTAGCTCGATATGAAACAAGCTTTAATTGGAACAAAGAGATGTATGTTGCCAATATCTACAAAAAAGGTAAGGTCACACCTGAGCGTGATCTTGAATTAAGACATTTCTGCATTGAAGATTATCAAGAGATGATTAAGTTTATTCAAACTTCAGTAATTGATAAAAGAGCTAACTGCTTAAAGTACTCTGTATACTTCATCAGTGCATCAATAGTTTTTGGTTTGTTGTCTTTTATTCTTTTTATTTTATTAGGAGGTTCTATTTAATGTCTGAAGATAAACAACCAAGACAAGCGCCAATACCTTCAAAAGATTGGCATGGTAATAAAAAGAGCATTTAATTAAAAGCCTTTGTATGTGACAGCATATGAAGGCTTTATTGCAACGCGTTATATTTCTTACTTAACTCATTACGTTCAACTGCAATCTCATCACACTTAGCTGAGAGCTTAAGTGCATACTCTGCAAGAGTTCTTCTGTCCTGTCTAAGCTGTCCACATTCACAGGTTGTTTTAGTTTCTCTGGCAGAGCTGGTATTTGTGGACAGTGCTGTTTCACTGGTACTGCCACTGTCTGTGTACAAGCTGTTAGCATGTAACTTAGACATAGCAGCATTATACTTGTCTTTAATCTTGTTAATCTCATCTGTAGCCTCTTTGTCAGCCTGTTCCTGCTTAGCTTGCCATTCATGTTCTATATTAAGCTGCTTAACTGTAGCTTCGTGTTCTGCTTTTATAGCTTCAGTCTGCATTTGAGCAATTTCGGCTCTGTAATGCTTGGCTGTGATGGTGACTCCAAAGCAAGCTCCAGCAATAAACAATAAAATAAAAGCAGTAAGAATTGTGTATTTAAAATTTAACATAATAAATAGGCATACTCTAACCTGTTGAGTTATTGGGCAATTAGAGAGGTGTGAAGCAAACACCTTGATATTCATTATTAGACTAATGAATTGTTACATATCAATTAAAGATAACGTTAGCTTCACACTTATGAGCAATCTACTAGTGGAACCGTTAAATAAAAACTAGTAAACCACTCATAAGTGTGAGCTGTCTGTTTTACTTCTGACAGCAAAGAAGTGGGAGTGACAAATACCTGAAACATGTTGTTTAAAGCACCTGAACACGTGGAACCTTTTAAGAAAGAAAAAGCTTTTGTTCAGCCTGTCTTCTCTTGGTTAGTCCTTGCAGAACCACACCGCCAGCTTTGTTAATATCTAAAAACTCAAGTGATGCACCGTACTTATCGCCTTTTTTCATCTTAGCCCAAAGTTTATAGCTGATTAAAGTTTGAATTGGTGTTAACTGACGACCATCTTTAGTACGTTTTCCTGACAGATTAAAGAGTAAACTGCAGAGAGCATCAAACATGCCTTGAGTAACTTTAATCTTATCGGCATTCAATGCTGCTGTAATCTGACGTTCTACCTTTTCAAGATCTAACTTTAAAAGACGCTCAGCTTCAAGTTCTGTACAAATACTGTGCTCATTAACATCAGGACCATGGTGACCATAACCAATAGTCCATCCTTTTTCGCTTGATACAGGCTTATATGCAGCAGTTCTTAGCCCTTCAAAGTTCATTATAAGAGCAATACCATGACTACTTACTTTCATCATCTGATTTACCCTCAACTTTCAAGTTAATAACCTGTCTAATCTTTAAAGAGATATAGTCACTGCCTAAAAAGCCTACGAATGTACCAATTGCAACACCTAACTCCAGAGGCCATTTAAAGTAATACTCTGAAATTAAAATAAGTGCAGATGAGAGCATAGAGCATGTCAGCGCTTCACAAATCTTAGCCATGAATTTGCGCTTGGTAGAGCGTAAATATGCCATTACAAATGAGCAAGCTGTACCAATCATCAAATAAATGACTTCTGGGGTTAAATGTTTATACATAAGAAATAAAAAAAGCCCTCAATTTCTTGAGAGCTTTATTGTTGACAAATTAGGATAATCTATGAGGAAGAGGAAAGCACCGATGTTCAATACGTACTTTTTCACTCTAATTGTTTTATAGTATATTCTTAAAAAACGATCCATTAACGACCAATTAACGATCTTTTTATCCATTTGATTTTAAAGAATAAAGTAGTATTTTTAGGGATTATAGCTGTCTGTTATGAGGATGGCAGCCATATTTTTAAAATCTATGTAGCTAGACGAATTTCGGGCGTCTTGCCACCCGCGCCTTATTTCATGCTGTCACAGTACCTTGTGAAACATCTTGTTTTGCTTCTTTGTTTGTTTTACCTGGATTATTAAATGATTGTAATCCATCAATATGCTCAAATAAATCATCTGCGACAGGATGCCAGAGAGGATCAAGAACAAAATCAATGCCTTCTCTTCTTGCTAATTTTGCAGCAGGAACAAAATCACTATCACCAGCAATAAGGATAATCTGATCAACTTGTTTTTTTAGAGCCAAGGAAGTAATGTCAATGCCAATACGCATATCAACCCCCTTCTGTTTTGCATTTAGTCTTAAATCGTCTTCAGTTAACTCAGAAAAATTTTTATCTCCTCTAAAGAGTTTCTTTAAAACATCCTCTTTCAAAACATACTGAGGAGCTTCAGATAACCTTCCCATACGTAAAGCAAACTTTCTTCTATGCTTTAATTCATCATAAAAAGCTTCTGTCCACTTAAATACGTCTGACTTTCTGAAATTAACAGTCTTTCCTGTAATAGGATTAAAAATATTATCTGTAAGCCATGGACAATCATAATAAAAAATTCTGTACAGATATGAATTAGCTACATGTTTATGACAATAAGATTCAAGCTCTTTAGCTCTTTCTTTTGCAGACTTTTCTCCCCATAAAGATTTTGCTCTTTTTCTGTAAAATCCACCATCTACAAGAATAGCTGTTCTGATTTTGTCCATAAAACAATATTCCACATACTATAAGACCTCGACTTCGTCACTTCTCTGAGAGTGAGAGGACTAATGTCGAGGTCTGAAACTTTATTTACTTGAAGCTTACAACAAAAAATAAAAATGTCAATATATTAGGATAAGAAAATATAAGTTAGGATAGCTTAGGACAAGTCAGAAACTCTCCACAAACTTCTGATAAATTCTGTCTTTGAATTTCTCCTGTCTGTCGTAGCTCTTAACGAGATCTTGTGCGTACTGCGGAGTCCTTGGTTCAAGATGAGATAATTTGTCAACACCAAGACACCAGCGAACAGCCTGAACAGGATCATCATGAGCGCGTTTGTAGTGACGACATAAGCGCCTTACCTTCTGATACGAGATATTCAGAGTCTTACAGCATTCAAACATAGACCTGTACTCAACCCCCTGATATGTAAAGCTTCTCACTTACTCACCCCTCATTTGCTTTAATTTGTCTCTCATCCAGTCTCTTGAATCAAAGATCTTCTGATTGATCATTGCTATCGTCATGTACCTTACAACATTCCACGGATGGGCCTCAAAAACGGTCAATCTGCGATGTTTGGCACGTTGGATGGATATACCCTTACAGAATGACCTGATATCTCCTGCATCCTGTCCTTTGTGATAATACCAGTGAAAGAATCTGTACAGCCCCGGACGTTCTTTTTTAAATTCACAGGTAACTGCTGCTATGATCTCTGCACTCTCCTCAGTGATAGCAGCATAACCATGCTCTGTAGGAACAGTACCAGCTGATGGACAGCCTCTGCTGATTCTTGTCCATACTCCATAAGAATCTAACAGACGCTCAAAAGCATAATCATCATCCAGTGCGTCAAGAATTTCTTTAGTCAGCATTTTCCAAACTCCAATCCTTCAAAGAATTATGCTCTGATACTGTCCAAACACCAACACGAATACCGGCTAATTTTTTGTTTGGTGACAAACGTCTGCAGATCAAAAACTCAATTAACGAATCATCATCATAAATACCTGCAAGCTTTAACACATCACATACAGGTTTGGCCATATTGTCTAAATCTCTCTTGCGCCTGTCAGGAAAAGTAATTTCCATATACACATAAACAGGCTCAGCATACGGCGCTTGAATTTCATTCTTAATCTTTCGTGCTTCAAGCTCCATCCATTCACGATACTTAGGTGAATCTTTAATACCAATAATTTTGCGTGTCATATTGATAACGTATGGTATGAGTCGTTGGTTAGCTGAAGGCGGTAAGGTCAAATCAATAAGCACCATAGTCCACACTGTCCTTAATCAGCTTGTATTTAGTAAAAATAGACTGAACTCCTTCACTGTATGAATAGCTTTGACCATAATTCTGCAGATAAGTTAACATCCAGTTTTTAAAATCAGCATAAAAGCTGTTAACCTGAATAGCATAAGCTCTTAATGTATCTTCGTTATAGCCCAAATCACGCATGTATTTGACAGTATTAACGAAACGTTCATCGACTTCTTTTTTCTTGTCTTCAGGAAAAACGTTATCAAACAACATTACTGCAGGAAGCAGATGCTCGTCCCCTGCAGCAATAATCATGTCATACAAATCGTATTCATACATGCTATCCATGTTGCATAACTCATCAAGGGCAATGAGGCTTTTCAACTTCTCGACTTCCTCATCCCATGCAAGAGGAATTGGCATGTATTTTTTAACCGCCATACTCTTTAAAGTGGCAATATACATAGTTGCAATATGCTGCAGTTCAAGATAATCAATTTCCGGCAGATCTTCAGGTCTGTAGTAAATCACAAACTTGGTGCCAGGATATTCAGAGTATAGAGTGCCAGGAATTGAATATGCACCAAATACTGTAGCTACGTCTGACTTTAACTCTAAAGCATATTTAACTAGAGCACCGTTTTTCTTTGGTACTAAAGGCTGAGGGCCTAAAACGCGAGGTAGTGGCTTACCTTCAGGAATATTCTTAACTCTAAAAAAGATTTTTCCGCCTTTGCCACCACAAACAGTATAGAACTCAGGAAGAATTTTTTCTGAAGTTAGAAGGTTCATAAAGTTCTTCATAGTTACATCATCGTAAAAGTCACAGTCTAAAGCACATACATGGCTGTCACCCAAACGCAGATTGAGTGAATTACAACGACCGCTGTTTATATCTTCATGCGCCCATGCTAATAGCTGTTCTTTTGATGGTTCTTTCCATTTTCTGAGACTAGGAGCCTTAAAATGAGAAGGTATAACTGTCCATCCAATTGAAGCTAAACCATCAGCTGTTTTGTGGAGGGCAGAGGTAAGGTCACGCTCATTCATTGGCCTTTGCTTAGTGATAAGTTCCCCTGAGATTTCATCAATTCCAGGCTCATTGATCATGATGTCTTTCATATAAATCATTGCATTACCTCCTATCTCTGAAGCGGTATTTTGTGGATCAGATTTACATTGCTGGTATTTGGCTGCATTGAAACACCGCGGTTAATCAATACTGTAGGTTCAGTATTTTTGATGATATTAAAACCACCGCCAGTAGTTCTGATTGCAGTAAATTCATTTTCACCAGCCTGACAGTAACGGCTTTTAGCAATATCAATCTGAAAGCGAGTTATATCTTTGGTGCCGTTATTTGTTTCAGGGATCATGATTAGAGACAGAGCTACATCATGAACAATACCTGAACCGCCGGCAATGTCATACATAGTTGGTTTGTTACTCGTCCCGTTCTTTTTAGAAACAGGACGGCTTAACTGCACGAATGCAAGAGTTGCAAGATTGTTCTGCTCAGACAGCCTTACTAAGCGTTGCATCATGGCCTTGTTGCGTTCCCACATTTCGCCCTTGTATTTCATTTCAAGGATCTGAAAGTAATCAATAATCAGCAGATCTAAGCCACCTGAATACACAAGGCGTTTAACCTCATTCTCAACGTCATAAATAGACATGCCACGACCTGCCATGATAGTTAAACCGCTCTTAGAGATGGTATCTTCAAAGGCTTTTAAGTTCTGCTCAACAGGATAGCCATTCATGATTTGTTTTTGTGTGATATTCTGGTCGGTGCACATCATACGAAATGAGATAGACTGCGCGCTCATTTCAGCTGAGATCATGGCAACCTTAAGACCAGCTAAAGCTGTACGTCTTGCAATTTCACAGCCTAACCATGTCTTACCTGCACCAGAGTAAGCACAGATGATAGAAGTTTCACCACGTCTAAAGCCGTTAAAGCGCTCATCAAAGGCTTTATACCCTGTTGTCACATACAGCTTTTTACGAGTTGCAGGATTTGATAGTTCTGCAACTTCCTGAGAAGCAGCACGAGCAATTTCATTCTTTCTTAAAATGTCTTTTTTAAGCTCTAAACTGGTATCACGTTCAATTGAAGTTACAGCCTCTTTTAACTCTGCAATAGGCTTTTTAGCTCTGGCATCTTCAATAAGTTTTTGAGCGCGTTCAACGATGATAAGACGAACGCCAATATCACGCATATCCTTGTAATGCTTAATAACATCGTCATAAGAACATGCTGTTGAATTGCTGATAATCTTCTTGATGTCACTCTCTTTGATGCTCTCATCTTTTGCCCATGAGATAAAAGTTTTGTAGTCCCATTTATGGACATAGCAGAACTTTCTGACAGCCTCCACAATCTTTTGTTGTTCTTGAACAAAGAAATGGATATCAGAGCCCAAATCAGACAGGAAGATCTGACGTTCCTCGTCTTGAAAGGAATACAGCAAAGCACGTATAATATAAGAGCCTTCTGAGGCGCATTTATCATAGTCGCTTATGTCTTCTTCATTTCGTGGTTTAGTGACAGCAGAAGGCTCTTTTTTAATCTCAACGTTTTTAAGTTTCCCTGTTTCTGCTTTCTCTTCTTTTTGAATTACACGCTTATAGCCATTTGCTTGTGCTGCAGTAATAATCGCACCAATACCAGCAATATGATTACTCTTAAAAAACTCATTTCTCTCATGCTTTTCGTCTTCCTTTTTGCGGTTAGACGCATGAGATGCCCATGCCTGAGCAATCTTAAAAACAGCTTCGTTGTTAGGGTAATCTTTACCCAGAGCATTAAACACCATTACCCATGTATCACGGTTATTGGCATCAAGGTGCTCCAAGATCACTTCCAACTCATCATTGGAAGGTAAACTAATCGAAGAAGGCATCAAACATCACCTCTTTACCATATAATTCTTTATGCAATGGTTTAATTCCCAAAGCTATTTCCTGAGCTTCTTTGTTTAAACATTGAGGATCAGTTGACCACGCATCAAACCACTGTTGCCCCCAGTCAAACGCTCTTTCTTCATCAGTAGGAAAATCGCGATTTGAGTCATAAGGTGTATAGACGTCTTCGCAATCACCTTTTATAACCTCGTACATGAGACGATAGATATACCTTCCAAAATCCATATCATGCTTAACAGCACTAAAATACTGAGGGTAGTCATTGAATAAAACTTCAAGCACCTTAGAAGGGCTGGTACGCTGTTTAATGATTTTTTTTATAGCAGGGAAAACAACATTCTCACCAAGATACTGCTCGACATAATCAATAACTCTAGGTTTAAAGCCTTTAAAGTCATTAGGAACAGCAATATTCAAGAATTTACCTAATGGCGCCTTCTTAGGGTTCCAGCGTTTAAGTAGTGACTCAGCATAAATAGGAAAACACTCATCGCCATACTTACCCATAAGACACAGCTCTCCTAAGTACGTGATATTAGTAGCCATCCATTGAGCCAGGTTATAACCTTCAGGATCTAAAGGCTCTTGAGTAAAGAGACAGTTACCCTCACTATCAACAGCCTCTTTAGGGTCATAGTTGAAAGGTATATATGAATCCAGTTGATTACCAGTTGCAGGATCATGCATAAAGATTTTTGAAATTGATCCTTCAGATAGATCATTTAAAATTTTTTTATAAATACTCTCCCTATATATATCTATCTCTTCTTTCTTATATTCATACTTATGTGTACACGTTTCGTTACCACTTCTAGTAACGTTTTGTTCCCTCTCTGGTAACGTTTCGTTACCGCTCTTGTTTTTATCTGTACACGTTTCGTTACCACTTCTGGTAATGTTTCGTTCATACTCTGTATACGTTTCGTTACCACTTCTAGTAACGTTTCGTTCACAGTTGCTTACGCAATTTGAATTATCAGAGTTTTCTGTGTTTAATTCTGAAGAAGCCTTTAATTCATCTATTGTAAATAGGATATTGATTACTCTTCTCGCGCCTTTTTTTAAATCAACTTTTATCAAATTCAGATCTTCTAGTTCCTTAAAAGCTCTAATTATCTGAGGTTTGCTAAAACCAACTTCATACTTGAGAAGAGAATTAGAGATCCTTACTTGCTTATTCTCACAACGTTTGGATAGACCAATAATCCTAGAAAGAATGTATTTAGATGTTAATTTCATTTTTCTGTATTCAGGCTTTAGATGCGCTGTTGGAATAAATACAGGATAAACTTCATCATTCATATAGAAGTCCTTACTTAACAAGATCTTCAGGAATATTTTTCCAGCACTTCAAACGAGGAAAGCGTAGACGTAAGTATTTTGCCCACGGCATAGGTATGCCACGGTTAAGCCATTGCGAGATAGCACTAAGACCTACATTACATGTATCAGCTAATTTCTTTCTACCAATTTCTTCAATTACTATCCTTGAATAATCAATAGAAATTTTTGAATTTATCATTTTATATACCTTAATCAAAACTGTATTTCTATAAATAATGATTTTACAGTTGTTAATTTTTTAAAACAAGTAAAAATATAATAAAATTTAACAAAAGTGAAATTAAGATTGACCGATATAAACAAAAGAAAAAACTGTATATAGGAGATTAAAATTATGTCTCAACTAAAAGATAGATTAGCTGAAGCTTTATCGTATGCTAATTTAAACGCTAAAGAACTAGCAGATATAGCAAAGATTTCTCCTGCAACCCTCAGTCATTACAAAAATGGCAGATCAACTAAATTATCAGCAGAAATTGCCCAAAAGATTGCAGACGCTCTTGGTGTAAACGTCGAATGGCTTGTCACAGGCGAAGGCAATATGATTAAGCCTAACATTATTTCTTTAGATAACGCAGATTCAGATAAGCTTCCTGCAGGCTTCGTTCAAATCCCTGAATATAAGATCTGCTTTGGTGCTGGTGAGGCTGAAGAACCAACTTACGAAGAGATACAAGACTGTGTACCTGCCTATTTTAGATCTACATTCTTTTCTGATAGAGGCATAAATCCTAAGAACTGTAAGAGATTTAAAGTTATTGGCGATTCTATGATCCCTCTTATCAATGATGGCGATTACATCACTGTAGACTGCACACCTAAAGATTATATTGAGAACAACCAAATCTATGCTCTCGTATTTGATCATTCTCTAAGAATCAAAAGACTGATTAAATCATTCAAAAGCCTTACTATACGTTCAGATAATCCAATATATTCTGATGAAGTGCTAACTTTAGAAGAAGCAGCACAAATGATTCACATCATTGGAAAAGTAATAGAACGCTCAGGCTCTGTATAAAGCAATCCATTAAGCTATTTAAGAAGGTTGTTACTTAGGTGACAACCTTTTTTTTATTCTCACTCCTTCTTTCTCCTATCTAAAAAAAATCAAAATTTTTGTAAACAAAATTAAAAGAAATTTCAAAAACATAGCATTTATTCATTTTACAACTGTTAATTTTTAATTGATATTTGCAAATACAACTGTAAAATACGAATATATAGTTTGAAACAATGAATTAAACTTTATTAAATAATAATTAACATTTGGGAGATAACACCATGAAGGAGTTTTCAGTTTTAAGAGCGCACCTTTTAGGCTTTGCGATTGCCCTGTTTGTTGTTCTTGCATTTTTTGGAGCTGAAAACTTTTTTGCTCTGATTGATGGTTTGCTTTTTTAAGGAGATTTTTCAGTGATTGATTTTAACGAATTTGCTTTAACACCTGATGATTTGAATTTGCATCATGAACGTGTGGCACGTATTGAAGCATCAATTAAGCCAGGTATGACACCTTATCAGCTGTGGCAGTATCGCAGACAGGAATCACTTGGTGGTTCTGATATTGGCACTCTCATGGGGTTAAACAAGTACACAACTCCTCATCAGTTATGGCTTGAAAAGACAGGTCGTGTACAGCCATGGAGTGGTAATGCTGCTACTCACTGGGGACAGATTTTAGAGCCAGTAATTGCTAAAGAGTATGAGGAAGTTTCTGGACAGAAACTGGTTCTATGTGATGGATTGCAGATATCTCAAATTCCTTATCTAGTAGGTTCACCTGACCGCATTGTGCTTGATCCTGCAGATCAGACTAAAGCTGTAGCTATCTGGGAAGGTAAGACTACTAGAGGCAACACCGCAACTGATGATATTGACGAAGACGGTCGTGCAATCATGCTGTGGGGCAAAGGTGATGTCTATGACGAGGCTCATAACCTCGTACAGGCTGATAGTCAAATCCCTGACTCATACCTGTTACAAGTTCACACTTACATGCTTTTAACTGGAATTTATACAACAAAACTAAGCTGCTTACTTTCCACTTCAGACTTTAGAACCTACACCATTGATTTTGATGAAGAGCTGGCACTTGAGATCTTAAAACAGGCTCGAGAGTGGTGGGTAAGACACATCTTACATGATGAAGAGCCTATGCGTACTGAGCGCGACTTAAAGCATATTCAGCAGGAGCCTACTAAGGTTGTTGCCTCAGATGACATTAAACAGAAACTGATTCAGTTTGATGCTTTAAAGAAAGACGCCAAAGCATTGGATACAAAGATTCAGTCATTAAAAGACGAGATCATCAACTTCGTAGGTACCAATGAAACCATTGTAGACAAAGACATGAAGGTTCTTTGCTCATACAAGTACCAGCATGGCAGAACTTATATCAATAAAGACAAGTTAATGCTTATCAATCCCGATGCATATCAGCAGTGCTTAGCTGAGTACCAGGGCACAAGAGTTTTACGTTTATCAAAAGCTAAAAAATAAGGGAAAAGAATATGTTTACTAATTTTGCTACAGGCGCTCAGCCAATTAACCATCAGCCAAATGAAATGGCAAATTATGGACAGACTAACAACGCATTTCAGCCACAGCTACAGGCACAACCTCAACCACAGGTTAAGCCACAGTTACAGGCACAACCTCAGATTGTGTCTGATGAGGAGAAGAAGTTAGATCTTCAATCCCCTTTTGCCAAAGTTAAGAGTGATTTTGCTTTTAACTCTAAAGCAAATAAGCCTGAGACTGACAGCATTGATATGACCTCAGCATCAAACGGCTTTACCAAGCTACCAACTGACTTTGAAGGTGCTCGTGAGTATGCAAAGTACATTTCAAGCTCTCAGTTAGTTCCTGCTGCTATGCGTTCAACTCCTGATTGTGACCGCTCTGCAGATACTTTCTTAATTATCCAAAAAGGCAATCGTCTAGGTTTGCTTCCAGCTGATGCTCTACAGATGATTTACATCTTAGGTGGTCGCACTTCAATGAGCGTTAAGGCTAAAGCCGGTATCTGCAGAAAGTATGGCACATGGACAACTACCTTTGACGGATTGAATGCTACAGCTAAAGTTGAAGGCTATCGCTTTGACCGTCCTAATCAGAAAGAGTCATTTACCTACACAGGTACAGATGCTGCTATCGCGGGTCGCATGGAAAAGGATGCTAATGGTCAGTGGGTTGGTACTCAAGCCACCTGGAAAACAATGTGGCCTGATATGTTACGCGCCCGCGCCCTGTCTCATTTCTTAGATCAGGTTTTTCCTGACGTTGTTGGTGGCTTTGTTGATGAGACATACGACCTTGATATTGAGAATGATACCAAGACAGCAACTGACAATAAAGAAAAGGCAGAACAGCTAATCAAGAAGGCACGTTCAAAGAAGTCTACAGCTCAAACAGCTTCTAAAGAGATGCCTTCTCTAGTGATTAAACACGAAGAACCAAAGGTTACTGCAGTGCAAGATCCTGACACTGTAGCGCCTAAAGGTGACAGCCCATTCTAATCGTATTTTAACTTTTAATTTTAAAGAAGGAACTAAAAATGAATTTAGGCTCAACTCAAAATCTACAGGTCCAGAATCCAACAGAGGTATTTGACACCTTAAAAGGCTTACCTTTCGTATCTAACTCAGGCATCTATGACGGCACTATCGTCACCGCTTTAGCTGGTACCAAACGTATTAATAGCGTTGAACAGCCATGTGCTCGCGTTGGTTTCAGAGTAGCAACTCAGGAAGGTGAGGCTCAGCTTTGGATCTCTTTAGATCTAAGTGGTGACTATGCATACCACTTGCAGCATTTAGCAATTCTTTGCAACTGCATTGACCAGCAAGGCAACCTTGTGATCAACGAGCATCAGGAACAGAAGAAGGATGGCACTGTAATGATTGTATACCCTGACTTGGTTGGTAAGAAGCTTAAAGTTGCTGTACGCAGAACCGGTGAGGCAGATTCAGGTCAGCCATATATCAACTTAGCAGCGCTTTTATCTGTAGATGGTCGTACTGCTGTAGAGCTTATCAACAATCAGCCTGCATCATGGATCGCGACCAATCAGAAACGCTTAATGCCTGAAGGTTACCCTCTATTCCACGCAAAGCCTAAAGAGACAGCGCCAAAGACAGCTACTGCTGGATACGGTCAGCAAGCTCAACAGCCATACGGTCAGTCACAGCCTCAGCAGGTGTATGGACAAGCTCCACAGCAACCAGTATCAGGTTACGGCTACGGCGCATAGGAGTGAGTGATGAATAAGCCATTCTGCATTTATGGGGTGGCTTATCGCTCTAAAGCTGAATTTTGGAAGAGTTTGGGGTACGCATTCAGAACCTTCAACGAAAAGGAAACTACAGAATGGGTAACTCAAAAGTTAAGAGATAAAACAAAAGACGAAATTCATGATTTTTTAAGCGATAAGCTCAACAAATTTTTGAAAAAAGAACGCAAAGGGACTATTTGGAATGTTTAAACCTAGATGGTATCAGCAAGAAGCATGCGATGCATTTTGGCAGTTTGTAGAAACTAACCATGATGCAAGCCGTAATCCAGTGCTAGTACTTCCTACAGGCACCGGTAAGAGCGTGATCATTGCTTACATCATTCAGCATGCTGTAAAGACATGGGACAACATCAGAGTTCTGATGCTTACTCATGTTGGTGAGCTTGTTAAACAGAACGCAGGCAAGTTAAGTTCTATCTGGCCTGAAGCTGATATTGGCATCTGCAGTGCAACTCTAGGTCATAAAGATACTGAGAACTCAATCATCTTCGGTAATGTGCAGTCTGTAGCACCACTGCTAAAGCGTGATGCTAATGCTTTCGGCATGCGCAATCTGATTGTGATTGATGAGTGTCATATGCTGTCTGAAGATGAAAATTCACAGTACAGACAGGTGATTGCAGCATTAAAGAAACTAAGACCTCAGATGCGTGTTTTAGGTCTGTCAGCAACTCCTTATCGTATGAAAGGCGGTTATCTTACCGAGCAAAAGAACGCTGTCTTCACTGACATTGTTTATGACCTCAACTCTCAGTTTGAGCGTCTGATTAGTGAAGGTTACTTAGCACCAGTAACAACATTGAAGACTAAGCCTCATGTTGATCTTACAGGTGTTGGTACCAGAGCCGGCGATTACAAACTCGATGAGCTTCAAAAAGCTTGTGGCGATGATGTCATGCTGAAAAATTCTTTAGTCGAGGTAGTTAAGAGATCTTCAGGTCGTAGGTCATGGATTGTGTTTATCGCAGGTATTGAAAACTGCAACAAATGCGCTCAGCTGCTAAGAGAGATGAGTGTCAGCGCTTATGCTGTTAACTCCTCATTCTCAGCTGATGAGAATGCGACAAAGATTGAAGCTTTCAGAAAAGGTGAAATCAGATGTCTTGTATCTGCAGATCAATTAACCACAGGTTTTGATGTTCCACAAGTCGATTTGATCGCAATGTTAAGACCAACCAAATCACCTGGTCTTTATGTACAGATGATTGGTCGTGGTCTACGCCCTGCAGAGGGTAAAAAAGATTGTCTTGTTCTCGATTTTGCTAGAAATATCGAGCGTCTTGGTCCCATTAACAATCCATTTATTCGCGCTCGTACTGAAAAGAAAGCATCGAGCAAGCAACAGGCACCAGTTAGATCATGTCCCGGCTGTCAGGCTTATATCCCTGTTCAGGCTACAGTGTGCCCTCATTGTGGACAGAAGATTGAAAGAAATCTTGAGCTTGAGCTTAAAGCAGGTGTGTTAATTGAGCGAACTTTTGGACATCAGCCAAAGCCTGGCAGAAAGATAGCTACAGTTATTTCAGTTGACTATACAGAGTATAAAAGCGTTTCAGGCAATGTGTCCTTTTGCGCTGTTTATACCTGCATCGTGGGAGGAAAGAAAAGAACTATTAAGAAGTGGTTAGCTTTCAACCAAAAGAAAACTTCTATTGGATATCTGGAAGCAACTAAATCATGGAGAGAGTTAAGCAGCTATCCATACAAACTTGTACCACTGTCAGTAGAAGAAGCTATGCAAAGAACCAGTGAATTAAAAACCCCACTAGGTTTGGAATTTATTCCCAGAAACTTCTACTTTGGCAGCAAATTTGACGAAGTTACAGAGTTTTTATTTACCGAAGAAAACGACTCAGCAAGGAGTGCATAAATGATTATTTCACCTCAAGAGATTAAAGCAATATTAGCTTTTACTTCAAGCAGTAAAAAGGCTGCTGAATTTTTACAGACAGTTTATGTTGACCGCAAAAACTCAAAGCTTATTGCTACAGACAGCTACAGTCTGTTGGTTATTAAGTCAAAAGATGAGGAAGATATTAAGTCTGCAGATCAGAACTCTCTTTCTTACTATATCAATAAATCAACATTCAAGTTCTGTGGTGCCAATGATTCACCGCTGCATATTGATCTAAACACAGGTAAAGCGTCTGACATTAACACAGGCTTTACTATTAACTCAATCAACATTAAAGGACGTGATACTTACGATGACTACCCAATAGATCTTGACCGTATCTTTTCGCGCTCAGACATCATGGCTACCAACTGTATTTTTTCTTTAAGTGGTTTTGAGAAGATAAATAAATTAATCAGTATTTATGGTCCCGACTCAGAATTATTTTTAACTTTGAAATCTCGCAATACTGATTTTATTAGCTTTGAGATTGAGTCAAACAAAGCACTCATTCAATTTGCTGTTGCAGCACAATACGCTCAAGGATCTAACCTACTCTACCCTAAAAAAGAATCAGAGCTGTAGGAGAACATCATGGAAGAATTAGCACTTGTAACACGAAAGGATGTAATGACCACACTGGGCTTTAGTTCATTACACGGTTTCACTAACTATCTGAAGAAACACCCTGACTTTCCAAAGCCTGTAGACAGAGACAGCTCTTTCTCAGGACGTGTTTGTTACTTCAAGAAAGAAGTTGAAGAGTACTTAAAAAACGCTTTGCAGCGCAAGGAATTTTCTCATGCTTAACGTCTTTGGTTTAAAAATCTCATCCTCTGAAGGAATAAGAGAAGGCTTAGATTTAAAGGGCAGTAAGTGGTGTGAGAAGGTTGGTATCAAAGATTTATTGAGAATGGCTTTTCCCGATTTTGACGCTAATCAAATTAAAAAGGTGCTGCTGTCTTTTATTGATACAGGTAAATTCGGCATTCCACCAGCACCGCCAAAAGCCATTTACGAAAATTATTGTGCTGAGTTTGGCTGCTCTTTTCCTTTTGACGTTAAAGGTCAAGTTTTAAGCGAACAGAAGCTAGTAGCACCACAACAACAGAAACAACAACTACAGGTAGAAACTATGAACACTCAACAGAATGAAGAATACAGTCAGATTAAGAATGCGCTCTTAAATGAGATTGCCATTATTCAGGACACCAAGAACTACACCAATGATAATGGCGAGATTGATACGCAAAAAGCAGACATGCTGTTTAAGCGTGCTGAGGCTGTCAACAATATTGCTTCCTCATTAAATGACATGCGCAAGACTGAGATTGAGGCTAAGAGAGTACAGCTTGATGCGGTTAAAACAGCTTTATCTAATGGCTATGAAGTAAAAGTAAACGGTAATTTACTGGGAGTTGAAATTGGCTGCAACAGGTAAGAAATGGACACGTAAAGATCGCAAGTGGACGGAAGAAATTATGGAGTTTGTGAAGTCTGTCTGCCCTTTACGTGAGCACGGATTTAATTCAAGACAAGAGCTTGCTGAAGAAATCAATAGAAGATTTGGCAGAGAGTTTTCTATTGTAGCTCTGTGCACTCACTGCTATGAAAACGGCATTCAGCTAGGTTTGTATTATAGCAATTCAGATGTGCCACGTGGAGAAAAACACTGGAGATACAGACCTGTTGGTTCTTTTCAAATTAAGAAAGGCTATTTAAGGATCAAGGTAGCAGAACCTAACAAATGGATGCAGTATCAGCGTTATGTTTGGGAACAGCATCACCCAGGTCAGAGCGCTGAAGGTAAGACAATTATTTTTATGGATGGTGATAAATGCAATTTTGAGCCTGACAATCTGGAGTGTGTAGAGCGTGGCGACTTATCTGTAATGTCATCACTGGGTTGTTCAAGTGATTGCACTCGAGAAGAGAGAGAAATCTTTCTTTTAAGAGCTAGATTGCTTCGTGCCAAGACTAAGTTGTTAGGTACCAAGGAAGTTATGAGACGACACAGCAAAATGAGCTATGAACGCAGAAAGAATGATCCTGAGGTTAAGGCTAAAAGAGCTGAATATGCAAAAAGACGTATGGCAGCAATCAAGTCTGATCCTGCAAGGCATCAGGAGCTTTTAGATAAGCAGAGAGCTTATCGAGAAAAGAATAGAGAACGCATCAATCAATGGACAAAAAATAGAAGAGAGAGGTTGCAACATGTTAATTAATTATGAGTTAGATGAAGGTGCATACAAGCCAATGCGAGCACATGATACAGATGCTGGCTTTGACTTGTTATGTCAAGAAGATCAGATGTTAGAAGCAAACAAGCCTAACACCATTGACACAGGAGTGCATGTGTTAATACCAGAGGGATTTGTAGGTCTTTTATGCCCACGTTCATCATTCAACGTTAAAGGTATTAGTACACCGATTGGCGTTGTTGATGCAGGCTACACAGGTTCAATCAGAGTTGTGTTAGAGCCTTTTAATTTAACAAAAATTTTTAGGGGCAACAGAGTGGCACAATTAGTGATCCTTCCCCTTCCACAGGTTAAGTTAGTGCCTGGTGAAGTTATTGGGGCTAAGACAGAACGCAGTGCAAATGGCTTTGGCAGTAGTGGAGTGTAAATATGAATATTGATGAATTTGCGTTGAAAGGTGAAACATTTAAGCCATTAGCCGCTCCCTTTGAAAAATATCTTGTCAGCGATTATGGCAGGGTTTGGAACTCAAAAACCAAGAAACCTGTAGCTTTAAGCAAATGCTATTTTTCAAATCACAGATCAAGAGGTTACCTGGCATGTATGCTGTATTCAGGAGGGGCTCAAAAACATGTATTTGTACATAGGTTAGTAGCCTCCGTATTTTGCGAGAATCCGGATCCAGAGACACACACAATTGTTGATCATATTGATAATGATCCCAGAAACAATCTTGCAAGTAATCTGCGCTGGGTAACACCTCGTATCAATACCACAGAAGCTTTTAGTAACGAGTTACAGAAATACACAAGATGGCTGATTCAAAAGACACAGGAAGGAACTTTGATAATTTAAGTGTTAGTTTGAAATAGGAGGGTTTAAAAACATGGTTGATTCATGGTCATTAAAAGATGCTCGAAAACAACATCAGGAACAAGGCATCTTTCATACTTCAACTGCACTGGCTCTTAAAATAAAAGAGCTGCTGAACTTAGACAATGTCACAGAAGTTTATGATCCAACGGTGGGCAGCGGTTCCCTTCTGGCCGTCTTTGATGATAGCGTAAAAAAGTATGGGCAAGAACTTGATGAACAGATGTGCGAGTTTTGTCGCGGACATCTTGTTAACTGTGAGATTGTTCAGGGGGATACTCTGAAAGATCCTGCATTTAAAGATCATAAGTTTATGGCTATAGTTGCAAATCCCCCATACTCTGTTAAATGGGAACCTTCAGACACAGACGAAAGATTTGGTGTTGCGCCAGCAATACCACCAAAAGCAACTGCAGATTATGCTTTTATCCTGCATTGTCTTCACTATCTTGCAGATACAGGCAGAGCTGTTATTTTGCTACCTCCAGGCATTCTCTTTCGTGGTAATGCTGAAGGCAAAATCAGAAAGTGGCTTATTCAAAAAAATTGGATTGAAAAGATTGTAGCCTTTGCTCCAAAAGCTTTTGATGATACAGCGATCGCAACTGTAGCTGTAGTTTTCTCTAAAAATAAAACTACTACAGATGTTGTCTTCGAGGATACAACTATCGGCAAGGGCCGAGTTGTTCCCTTGTCTGAAATTGAAAAGAATGACTTTGATTTATCAATTCATCGTTATGTTTTTAATGAGATAAAAGAAGAGGCTCCTGATGTTATAAAAAACTTCATTGCATTCAGAGAAACTGCCATTGAATCACTAAAAAACATCTTGGATATTGAATGGATGCTTCACACTAAAGTAGCTCCTACAGTAAGTAAGTATGATGAGTTTATCGCAAAGCTTGAAGAGGTAATTAATGCTGCTAAAAGTAAACGTAACGGAAGTGATGGAGTTTCACAAGGGTAAAAACTATAAACTTGTAGAGAAAGGTACAGTGCCTATTTACAACATTGGAAACATACCTGGTTACACAGATAAAAGCATTTGCGATAAGCCTTGTGTTGCTTTAGGTGTAGCTGGAACTATCGGAAAGCCTAGAAAGTACACTCCACCATACTGGATCACAGGAACGCAGATTTATGTAACAGCAAAGGAAGGTTATGACATAGATTTCATCTATATGCTTTTATGGGAACAGCAATGGCAGAAGTACACAAACCGTTTTGCCATTCCTCCAAAATTCGACATGGAAATGTTTTTGAACGAGGATGTTGAAGTCCCAGCAATGGCAGATGAGAGAACAGATTTAGGTTATATTTTTATTCGTTTTTTAAAAGAAATTGAACTAACGAAGAAACTGATAGAAATGCATAATCAGATGGAAAAAGATATGTTCTATTTAATGTTTGGCGATTTAAGGTTAGCTGTGAGCGAAAACGAAAAAGCCAGATTGTGCTATCAGATTAAATAACAACAATTTCCCTCCTAATTCTTTGATTATATATTGCAATATTTAATCAATATAGTATAATAAGAATCAGGAGGTAGATATGAAAAAGAAAAAACGTAAATTCCTACGTTTTATTAAAAAACACTTAATAGAGTTGATTCTTCTTGTGACTGCAATCCTCGATTTAATCAACGAACTATTAAGATTTTTAAATAACTAAGTAAAAGCCTCAAGGTTACAGCCTTGTGGCTTGTGTATAGGATAGCAAAAATATGATGACTAAAGAAGAAAAAATTACTTATTACTTACTTTGGGCTGTTTGCATTGTCAGCTTTATATCCAATATTATTAGATTTATTGATTGGTGGGTAAACTAATATGAGAGGAGGAAAACGTGAAGGAGCTGGTCGTAAGGAGGGGTATAGAAAAGACGAAGAACTTAAAAAGAGCAACCGTATTGTGATCTTGTGTACTGATGAGGAGAATGAACTTATTAAATCAAGGGCACAAGCTGAGGGGCTTAAGGTTTCAGCTTACATACTAAAGAAAGTTCTTGGTTAGTAATTAGGCAGTAGAGATACTGCCTTAAAAGTCATCATCTATAAAATTAGATGTTCATCTATTAAAAAAGATGTTTCATCTATTTTAATAGATGATTTTAACAATATATTATACAAACGGCTTATTTATCTGATGCAAAGCACCTTTTAATTTATTAAAACTAAAAAAACTTTGCCCCTCACTTGAGGGGCTTTTTTATTGTTTCAATTCCTTTCTGATCTTCTCATGAGCCTTTGCTCTGCACTCATCAACATAATCACACCACTGCTGCATTACAGGTCTTCTCTTATCCAAGAACTCACTGCGCTGATATGCTTTTCTTACCTGATTGTCTGAGGAATGTGCCAGGCACAACTCTGCTACATCTTCTCTAATACCCTGCTCAGCTAACCATGTGGCACCGATAGAGCGTATGCCGTGAGCTGTCTGAATGCCACCTAAGCCAGCTTTAGAGAACATCAGACGTACAGATTCACGATTGATAGGTTCACCCTTGCGTTTAAAATGATCGCTTGTAAATACATACTCATAAACACGTGGCATCCCCATTAGCAAGATCTTTAACTGCTTTGACATTGGAACTTCGTGAACTCTTCCTGTCTTCATAATTTCAGCGGGAAAGCGAATGACATCATTGTCAAAATCTATCCAATCCCATTTCATTTCAGCAATCTCACCAGGGCGAGATAATGTATAGAACTGCACCATCATCGCATTCCATACAACACCATACACTCTAGGTTTGCATTCAAGAGCATAAAATAGATCCGGTAATTGTTGAGGAGTGACTGCAGCTAAGTGCTCAGATGGTTTTCTTGGGTAATTAGTTTTGATATGAGTTAAGTCGTGCATATTTTCAATGCGACCGGTATTCTGTACAAAGACAGACATATCTTTGACGTAGTCACAGAGTTTTCTTAAGGTTTCAATCTGCCCTTTTTCTTCAAGTGGTCTCCACGCTGTGATGAGGGCATAAGCTGTCAGGTCTTTAAGCTGAATGTTACCAAAGATAGGAATGATATGGCGCTCGATACGAAGTCTCATATATTCAAATGAACGAGCTGTAAGTTTCTTTTTAGCATACCAATCATTAAAAGCTTCTCTAACTGTATAAGAAGCGTTCATAGTCATATCTGGTACAACAGAAATGCTTTTCAGCCATTCATTTTTGAGCTGTTTTGCCATAGCTGCAGAAACATCAGGAAAAGAACCTAATCTTATGCTTAGATTTTTATTGTTCTGTTTAGCTTTTGCATACCAAGTGCCAATACCGGTAGCAGGAGACACTCTGATAAAAAGATTTTGCTCTACTGTATGATTGACCATTTTACCTGTAGCTTTAGCCTTTTTTACAAGGGCATTGAATTGTACAAAATTCATAAAATTAACCTTTAATTTGTCACTCTTTCGTCACTCCGTCACTCGCAAAAATATCAAAATTTGGGAGTGACGAAGGAGTGACGAAGGCATTATGATATGGTTAAGTTGGGATAACTTAGGATAGGTTAATTATATGCAAAGGTGCATTAGAAAGCCAGTTTAAAATGATTTTGGGATAGGTTAGGATAGGTTAAAAGATGTGGATTTGGTGCCCAGGACGAGACTTGAACTCGTACTCCTTGCAGAACTACCCCCTCAAAGTAGCGTGTCTACCAATTTCACCACCTGGGCAACGGTGAATATAATAGCAAATTTTGATACTTTGTAAAGAGTAGTGTCTACAAGAACCTACGGTTTTTCAAAAAATTAGTATCTATATCCCAATTCATTTGAGTTCAATAATCTGTCTTCCTGACCAGTTAACAGCTTTTTGTAAATTGTGTCATACAGAAGAACATTTTGAACATACTGCCTTGTTTCCTTAAAAGGGATATTCTCAACATACATCGCAGCATCTCTTCCCTTACCATCTTTTGATTTCCAGATGTTGATCCTGCCAGGACCTGCGTTATAGGCAGCAGCTGCTAAAATTCTGTTGTTATCAAATCTGTCTAGCATGTCTCTAAGATATGCTGAGCCTAATCTGATGTTGTTCTCAGGGACTACTAAATCACCAGTTCCTGAATATGACCAGTTATTCTTTCTGGATACCATCTTAGCAGTACCAGGCATCAACTGCATTAAACCTACAGCACCTACTGGTGATTTAATATCAGGATTTAACATACTCTCCTGACGAGAAATACCATATAAGAATGAAATTGGTACATTAGAGTAGGATGAGTATTTCTGATACAGGGTCAAAAATGGCTTAGGGAATCTGTAGTCTAGAGCACTCCATCTTTGACCAGCTACTACACTTGAAATTGCATAACTGATGTTTCCTGTAGATAAAGCCCACTCTGCCATTAACATCGCTTCATCATTAGTACCAGTCTTAGCAATTTCACGCCATTCAATAGCTGCATTACTATCCTTTAAAGCTCTAAATTCAAAGAATCGCACTGCAGCTTTATTTTTAGCTACAGTCTGTGGCCATTGAGCTGATTTTGATAAATGCTCATGGTTAAATGGCATTTTTAAAGATAATTCTTGAGCGGCTAAAAAACCAAAGAAACTTCTGTCTTTAGCAACCTTTGCCATGAGTGACTTACTCTCTTGAGTGCGTCCAATCTCACGGGCAGCTCTTGCTTTCCAATAACGCCAGTTAACTGCATTTTTATCAAGCTCTGTTAAATGATCATATAAGTCATAAACAATCTGCCATTGGGCAAACCAGATGGCTTTACGCATACGCATAATCTTAATTTCTTCAGACCAAACCACTGCAGGAAGATTTCTATCTACCCATAGAACTTCTTCCTCTGTAGACTGTCTTGATAAAAAGCCTTTTGCAATGATCTGGAAGATCTCTAATCTTTCAGTATCGCTGATCTTAAATTTCTCAGCAAAAGCTTCAAAAGCTGGAGTTGCACTCTTTGGATCAAGATTTGCAAATCTCTTAAAAGCAAGCACAGCTGTTCTTTGAGTGTTCTCATCACCTTCAACATAATCTAGTGAAAGCACTGCTAATGGATTGTCATAAAGTGACATTTCTTGAGCTACACGAGATGCAAATTGAGTTTGTTCAAGACCATGAGCTAATGATCTTGTAGTTTCAGTGTAGTTTTTAGTGATATAAGCCCTTTCAAACTTTTCTAGTTGCACCTTATCATCAAGATATCCATTCTGTCCCCAGAGGTAGATTAAACCTGCACAGCTTGAAGGATATGGAGACAACTGTAAATACATTTTTGAAGCAAAGGCTGCTGCTGTAACATCAGCAATCCCCTGTTGCCAGCGAGCTTCATAGAAGCGGCATTGAAGGGCCTGTTGAGACTTTGCCATCTCACTGTCATCCTGAAATGGCTTTTTACCGATTAAATCTGAAACTAACTTGTATTGACCAACAGATGATAAATACTCAATGTATTTTCTCTTTAGCAACAGACCTAATTCCTGATGAACTTTTGAGTTAATAAACTGTTTAACCTGGGGGTATTTAGATACATCCATATTGTTAGCTAAATACCAGTAATCAATCCACAAGGATAATGGATAGTTTCTTAAGTAGTTGTTCTGAATTGATAAAGCTGTATCGGTATCCCCACTTTTAATAGCTCTCTCAGCATCAGCAAAATACTTTCTTTGAGCAATCAAAGTAGGTGTGGTTGCAATTAGTGGATTCTCATCCGAGAAATCAAATGGAGCAGTTACATATTCTGACTGTATAGCTCTTTCCTGAGGAGTAGTAGTTCTTACACGAGTTTTAGCTTGTGTTTTAGTATTCTTTTTTCTGCTCTTTTTAGTACTGCTATGTGCTGTCTTTTTGTTAGACGCAGTAGCTTTACGTGACTTTGAAGATTTCTTTTGAGCTGTACTCTTTTTTGCTGTGCTTCTTTTAGCAGAAGATTTATGGTGCTTTAATGCTTCAGCCTGCTCGATGGTTAAAGTTCTAATCTGACCTTTAGAGCTGTTTGCTTGTGCTTGAGTATTAAAAGAGAGTGGAAGTAATAAAGAGAAAGTAAAGATAATTCCTTTGATTAGCTTATTGGTTTTCATTTCTACAAGGTGCCATTGGTTCAGTGTTTTATTTATACACTGAGATTATACGTCCAATGGCACCTTGTTGTAAGTATTATGCTCGATTAAATACTGTGTAATAACCAATAATGAGCAGTACTGCAATTACAGTGGTCAAAATGTATCTGTAATAGAAGAATAACTTAGGTGTCAGTTTAAAACCTTCACCTACGTTAGTTTCTTGGATATAGCGATCCCATTTCATACCGCTCTTTGAGGTTACAAACAGCACGAATACTAATGAACCTATTGGAAGAATGTTATTTGAAATTAAGAAATCACAGAAATCAGTAATACCAGTATTTGAACCGATGATGTGAACATCTGAGAGAACATTGAAACCTAAAACAGGTAATACTGATAAACCTAAGATCACGATAAAGTTAATCAGCACAGCCTTCTTTCTGTCAATCTTAAATAGCTCAAGATTTGCTGCGATGATGTTTTCAAACACAGCAATTAAAGTAGAAACAGCTGCAATTAACATGAACAGGAAGAATAAAGCTCCCCAGAAAGCGCCAAAGCTCATGTTTGAAAAAACCATGGTCATGGTAACAAACAGTAAGTTTGGACCTGCATCAGGGTTAATGCCGTAGGTAAAACATGCTGGGAAGATTACAAAGCCTGAAAGGAGTGCTACAGCTGTATCTAAACCAGCAATAAACAGAGCCTCGTTTAATAAACGGTGCTTTGTTGACATGTAGCTACCAAAGATAGCAATACCGCCCATACCGGTTGATAAGGTAAAGAAAGCCTGTCCCATAGCAGCCCAGACAGCTTCACCAAAGTTATCCTGTAACTTTGAAAAGTCAGGTTTTAAATAGAATGACACGCCGTCCATGAAACCATCTAAGGTTACAGAACGTAAAGCCATAAAGATTAACAGACCTAACAGCAGTAACATTAAAGGTTTGGTAAAACGTTCAATTCCTTTGACGACACCTAAAGCTACAATCAAGAAGGAAAATGCTACAACTGCAGCCATGCATGAGAATAGAGTTGCAGGATCCTGCAGAATGCTGCCAAAGTTAGCTACAGCAACATCTTTTTCAAGATGTGGAGCTACAGAGCCTGAAGCAAACTCAAAGAAATAGTAAAGCATCCAGCCTGTAATCACGCCGTAAAATGACATCAGGATGTAGTTACCTGCTAACTGCCACCATTTGTTGTGATGCCACTGTGCACCTCTCTCCTCTAAGTTCTCATAGCAATAAGCAATAGAACTTCTAGAAGCACGACCAATGGCTAATTCAACTGTTAAAAGAGGAATACCCATCGCAATCAAAAAGAATAGGTAGATTAGTACAAAGAAAGCACCACCGTACTGTCCTACAATATATGGGAAACGCCAGACGTTACCAATACCTACAGCACAACCTGCTGCAATCAGAATAAAGCCCAATCTGGTTTTAAACTGCTCTCTGCTTGAATCCATAAAAAATCCTTATTAACTTACCTTATTATTTGAGTTTTATATTTTAGGTGAGTATTTATAGAAAGCTATATACACTCACGCATATTTAATTAACCGATAAAGATTTTGTAGTAGCCTATTGCCAAAACTACAACCACAATCGATGTCAGAATATAACGGTAGTAGAAGAATAACTTCTCTGACATATTAAAGCCCTTACCTACGTTACACTCATCAATATATCTCTTCCAGGACATACCAGACTTTGCACAGACAAACAGTACAAAGACAATTGAACCTATTGGCATGATGTTGTTTGATACCAAGAAATCAAAGAAGTCTAAGATACCTGAATTTGCATTCAAGATATGAACATCAGATAAGATGTTAAAGCCAAACATTGGCAGTAAACACATTAAGATAATGACAAAGAAGTTAATGATAACTGCTTTGAATCTTGAGATCTTAAAGAGTTCGATGGTGCCAGCGATAGAGCTTTCAAAAACAGCAATCATTGTTGATACAGCTGCAATTAACATGAACAGGAAGAACAATGTTCCCCATAAGGAGCCAAAAGACATATTTGAGAACACAACTGTCATTGTTAAGAACAGTAAATTAGGACCAGCATCAGGGTTGATACCATAGGTAAAGCATGCAGGGAAGATTACAACACCTGCTAAAAGCGCTATGATGGTATCAAATGAAGCAATAAAGATAGCCTCATTTAGGATCTTATGACGATCTGACATATAGCTACCAAAGATAGCAATCGCACCAAAGCCTACTGATAAAGTAAAGAAAGCCTGACCCATAGCAGCCCAGATAGCCTGACCTAAGTTATTTTCAAGTTTTGAAAAATCAGGCTCCAGGTAAAATTTCATACCCTCAGCAAATCCATCTAAGTTAAAAGATCTACAAGCCATGAATGCTAATAAAAGGATCAGCACTACCATTAAAGGCTTGGTGTATCTTTCAACTCCCTTAATCACTCCCAAAGCTACGATAGCGAAAGAGAATACTACAGTAGCCAAAACACAGGCAAACATCACTACAGGTGACGCTAAAAGATTACCAAAAGTCTGAGCAGCTTCATCACGAGTGATGTTAGTTGGGATCTCACCAAAGGCAAATGATAAGAAATAGTAAAGCATCCAGCCTGCTACTACGACATAGAATGCCATCAAGAAGTAGTTACCAGAGAACTGCCACCATTTGTTAATATGCCATCTAGAACCTGCCTGCTCTAGTTCTTCGTAACAGTAAGCCATAGAGCTTCTTGATGCTCTACCAATTGCAAGCTCTACTGTTAATAAAGGAATACCTAAAGTGACTAAAAAGAATAAATATAATAAAACGAAATATGCGCCACCATACTGACCTACAATAAATGGGAAGCGCCATACATTACCAATACCTACCGCGCAACCTGCTGCAATAAGCAGGAAGCCTAGTCTTGTTTTAAATATTTCACGTGGTTTTCTTTCCATAAAGGTAACCTTAGTTAATTTTTACTTCTTTTATTACTAGCGATTAAAAACTGAGATATAGCCTTGAACAAACAGTACTAATACAATTATTGGCAATACATACTTAAAATAGAATTGCAACTTACTGCTTACTTTAAGTCCCTGACCTGAATTAGCCTCTTTTAAGTAGTTATCAAAGCCCCATCCATAGTGCCAAGAAGCATACAGTACATATACAACCGAACCTAACTCTATAATATTTTGAGAAAGAATAAAGTCATACAGATCAAGAATTACTGATCCATGCCCCATAGGATGAATAAAACTTAAGACATTAAAACCTAAGATCACAGGAAGAGACATCGCAAAGATCAAAATAAAATTACAGATCACAGCTTTGATTCTGCAGATTCTAAAGATATCTAATGTAATACCGATGACATTTTCAAATACTGCAATCAGAGTTGATAGAGCAGCAAAGAACATGAACAGGAAGAATACTCCTCCCCAGAACTGTCCATATTCCATATGTGAGAATACAGAAACTAATGTTACAAAGATAAGTCCTGGGCCCTGACCTGGCTCTACAGCATAGCTAAAACAAGCAGGAAAAATCACAATACCTGCTAGAAAAGCTACCAAGGTGTCTAAAATTGCAATTACTGAAGCTTCATAGGCAATTGATTTTTTAGAACTCATATATGAGCCGAAGATCTGCAAAGAGCCAATACCTACACCTAGTGTAAAGAAAGCCTGTCCGCAAGCTGCAGAGAGAATTTCATAGAAATTATCTTTAGTGATCTTTGAAAAATCCGGATACAGGTAATATTGGATACCCTCTTTAAAGCCTGGTAAGAAGAATGATCTAGTAGCTAAAAACAGCAATAACAGGAATAACAGCACCATTAAAGGTTTAGTAAACCCTTCGACTCCTTTTCTTAAACCAAAGGCGCATACAGCAAAACCTGCAATGGTAACTGCTGCTGTAAACATGATCTGTGGTTCTGGCTCTTGAAGCATGGAGTTGAAAAAGTTTCCTGACTCTTCTTGTGTCATGGGTACACTAGTTAAAAAACCAGAAAACATCTCAATAGTGTAATAAAGCATCCAACCTGTAACCATGGTATAGAAAGCCATGAGCACATAGTTACCAAAGATCATGAAATACTTGCAGTATTTCCATTTTTTATTTGGAGTTAATGTTTCAAAAGATAGACCAATACTGCGTCTTGAGGCTCGACCAACAGATAACTCAATGGTCACTAAGGGAATGCCTAAAAGAATTAAGAATGCAATATAGATTAAAACGAACAGAGCACCGCCGTACTGACCTGCAATGTAAGGAAATCTCCAAACATTACCAAGACCAATAGAACAGCCAGCGGCTATTAAAATAAAACCTAAGCGAGATGAAAATAGTTCGCGAGAATTTGAGTCTGTATTTGGGTTCGAATTTGATTGTGACATCTTTACGTTAAAAAAGGCCCATGACGAGAGTCGAAGGGCCTTTATTCTAATTATTTAAAATTACTGCTGATCTTCACGAGGGCTATTCTCGTAAGGATTTGGCATTTCGGCTTGCTGCTCTACTACCTGATCTTCAACCTGTACAGTTTCCTGTTCAGTTACTTCAGTTGGAGCCTCAACAGCTGCGTTAGCCTTGTTCTGCTCATCGGTGATAGCCTTGATTGACAAACGGATACGACCGGTATTGTCAATATCAAGCACACGTACACGAACATCATCGCCAACGCGTAAGTAATCATTTACATTCTCAACACGCTCTTCAGTGATCTGAGAAATGTGAACTAAACCGTCACGACCAGGTAAGATATTTACGAATGCACCAAAATCAGTGATGCGTACAACTTTACCGTCGTAATCCTTACCTACTTCAACCTCAACTAACAGATCGTTGATGCGCTTGATAGCTGATTCTGCTGATAATTGTGAAGTTGCAGAAATCTTTACGGTACCATCATCTTCGATGTCGATCTGAGAGTTGGTGTCAGCCTGAATTGAACGAACGTTGAAACCACCCTTACCGATGATTTCCTTAACCTTGTTAGCAGGAACCTTAATGGTTACAACTCGTGGAGCATAAGGAGATAAGGTCTGACGAGGCGCTGGGATAGCCTTCTGCATTACATTTAATAAGTGGATACGAGCAGCATGTGCATCAGTTAATGCATTCTGCATGATCTCACGGGTAATACCGTCAGTCTTGATATCCATCTGCAGTGCTGTTACACCATCACGGGTACCAGCTACCTTAAAGTCCATATCACCTAAGTGATCCTCATCACCCATGATATCGGTTAAGATTGCTACTCTGTCGTCTTCTTTTACAAGACCCATTGCAATACCAGCAACAGGAGCCTTGATAGGAACACCAGCATCTAATAATGATAAGCAGCCTGAACATACTGAAGCCATTGATGAAGAACCATTTGATTCAGTAATTTCTGAAACTACACGGATGGTGTATGGGAACTTATCTAATGGTGGTAATACTGCCTTTAAAGCTCTCTTAGCTAAACGACCGTGACCGATTTCACGACGCTTTGGAGAACCAATTAAACCAATCTCGCCTACGCAGTATGGAGGGAAGTTATAGTGAAGAATGAATCTGTCTGAACGAACACCAGACATATCTTCAAAGGTCTGAGCATCACGCTCTGAACCTAAAGTACAGGTACCGATTGACTGAGTCTCACCACGAGTGAATAAAGCTGAACCGTGAACACGTGGAAGAATACCGGTTGCGATGGTGATAGGACGGATCATACGTAAGGTACGACCATCAATTCTCTTCTCACCTGATAAGATTCTTTCACGAACGATGTTACGCTCTAACTCAAAGAAGATCTTAGCAATCTCATTGTCTTTTTCAGCCCACTCTTCTTTAGAAGCTTTAATCTTCTCAGCAGTAGCTTTCTGGATCTCAGCTAACTTGTTCTGACGTTCTAACTTATCAACGATTCTAAAAGCATCACCTACAGCAGCTTCAGCATCAGCCTTAACAGCCTCGATTAAAGCTGTATCCTCAGCTGGCTTTACCCAATCCCATACTGGACGGTTTACCTGCTTTGCAAACTCTTCAATTTCCTTGATTACAGTCTGCTGCTGCTCATGACCGAACATCACAGCACCTAACATTACGGACTCAGGTAAGCAGTTAGCCTCTGACTCAACCATAACTACTGCTTTCTCAGAACCTGCTACAACTAAATCAAGATCTGAAACTTTTGACTCTGAGGTTAATGGGTTTAATACATACTGACCATCAATGTAACCTACACGAGCTGCACCTAGAGGACCATTCCATGGTAAGCCTGAAGATGCTAATGCAGCTGATGCTGCAATGATAGAAATAATATCTGTTGGGATCTCAGGATTTGCTGACATTACAGTTACAACAACCTGAACCTCATTTACGAAACCATCTGGGAATAATGGACGTAATGGACGGTCAATAAGACGTGAAATCAGAGTCTCACCTTCTGTTGCTCTGCCTTCACGACGGAAGAAACTTACAGGAATTTTGCCTGCAGCATAAGAACGTTCTTGATAGTTTACTGTTAGAGGGAAGAAATCACGACCTTCAACCTCTTCGTTGCGGTTGCATACAACTGTTGCTAGAACTGTTGTATCGTCCATAGATGCCATTACGGCTGAATCTGCCTGACGACCAATTGCACCTGTTTCTAATGTAACTGTATGGCGACCGTATTTAAAGGTGCGTACTATTGGTTTTAAATTCATCAACTTATCTCCGAAACTTCCCACTATATTTGCCTCTTTTCGTGGGACTTATATAAATTGGGCGGCAATTATGCCGCCCTAGCCAGACGCTAATATTAGCGACGGAGCTTTAACTTCTCAACGATTGCGCTGTAACGAGCAAGATCAGAAGCCTTTAAGTAGTCGAGCAACTTACGACGCTGAGCAACTAGACGTAATAAACCACGACGGCTGTGGTGGTCCTTCTTGTGAGCCTCAAAGTGAGGCTGAAGGTCAGCGATTCTTGCAGATAATAATGCAATCTGAACCTCTGGATAACCAGTGTCCTGTGGGTTACGACCAAACTCAGCTACGATTTTTGCCTTGTCAGCTACTGTTAACATAAAATTTTGCTCCTTTGTGATAATTAAACAAAAACTCTCAGACCGATCACAAACTCAGTTGAAAGCCGACTAATTTTAACATATTAAAGAGAAAATCTTTGTGCTTTATTTATATTTTTCACAAGATTTATCTAAAATTGAGAATTTACTCAATTTTCATCTAGGAAAGTTTGGTAGAAAAAATATTTTCTTTTTAACCTAAAAAAGGAAGCAACCTAAAGGTTGCCTTAAAATTGAGCGAATTTTGCATCAAATATAAATCTTATGCAGTGGTTAAATTTGGGTTAAATACTATAACTACTTACCAATATTAGATGCAATCTTAATAATGGTATCTGTATAGAAGTCTGTCATAGCCTGTTCGTTTACAGTTCCTGATAAAATCTGATAAGCACGCTTTACAGCATGATATCCCTGTCTGTCAGGTTGCTGACAGATTACAAACTTAAAGATACCAGCTCTTACCATTTCTACAGTGGTATAGATATCATCAAAAGCAATACCAACGATGTCATCACGACCTGTAGCAATAATAGCGGCACCTACACCCTGCACACCTGCGCCTGTTACATAAACGCAGTTAATATCTTTGTGTGCTGTAAGATATTTAGTAGTCTCAATCTGAGCTTTAATATCTGAATCATTTGATTCTATCTGAGCGCAGATCTCAAAATTTACATTGAGATTTTGAAGTTCATTTTCAAAACCTTCAATTCTCTGTCTGTGACCTTTCATGAAGGCAGAACCTGTAACTACTAGGATTTTTAATTTTTCAAATTTTGAAATTAAAGATAATAAACCAGCACAGGTCTTACCTGCTTTAATATAGTCAGAACCTACATAACAGATTCTGTTTGAATTAGAGACATCAGAATTTACTAAAATGATCTTGATGCCGAGTAATTCACATTCTTTGATTTTTTCAGCAACAGAAGGCGTATCTATAGTTGCCAGACACAAAGCAGAGCAACCTTTTTTCTTTAGCTCATCAATTGATTTTAGGTGAGTTGCCTCATCATAACCTTGGATTTTATCTAAGATTACTTCAACACCTAACTCTTCATATTCAAGGCAAGCTTTTTCAATACCTTCGATTACACCGTCAAAAAAGGCATTACCAATACTAGGTAACATAATGCCTATCTTGTAGTGCTCTCTGATTCCAGACAGAGCACGACCTGCTCTGTTTGGTACATAACCTAATTCTTTAGCTAATGTTTTTATTTTTAAAGCTAGTTCTTTTTTAACAGATCCGCGGTTATGGAGAACTCTGTCTACTGTTCCGCGAGATACACCAGCTGCTTTTGCTAAAGTCTTTACTGTTACTGTCATCGCGATAATCCTTTGCTAATCATCTTTGTTATATGGCGCCTTTTAAGGCGCCATAATTTTTTATTACGTATTAGAGTTTACTTTAATACAATATTTTCACCGATTAGGCGTCCTGTAGTTACTCCTGACTTACCCTCAGATGAATCTTTATGAGCAAATAACCACTTGTTATTGTGAGTTAAACAGCCGGATTCGCCTTCATGAGTTACACCTTCAGGTCTATCAGTGTTGGTATCCTTCGGCAGAACTACACACATTCTGAAATGCTCCTCACCGTCTGCTACACATGGAGCATAATGTAAGGTGGTTTCATAGAAGAGTACGGCCTGACCTTTCTTTACTCTAAATAACTCTACATCATTGGTATCAATAATACCGTCATGTACAGCAGTCATTGGAGCTACCATGAGCACAGCATCATTAGCAGCAACATTCAATTCAGCATTGCGGTGGTACTCTAAAGCATTTAGTGCTTTGTTATGACCATTGCAGTAACCTACCTGAATCTTTAAGCCACCAAAGACCTGATCCTGTAAAATTTTAACTAATGAAGGCTCTTCTAGAACTTCAACTGATGGCTTGTAATCCGTACCATCGGTTAATGGAGTTTTCTCTAATAAAGATAAAATCTTATCTGTTGGTATATCAGAAATTACCTTACCATAGCGCTCAAACTCAATATCAGTTACATCCTTGTACTTTGCAACCTTATCACCATCTAACTTCTGTCTTAAGGTATCTAATTTTGCAAAAGCAGGACGCATTGTTGGGTATAAGAATGAGTAGAGCTTGTAAATCTCATCATACTTAGAAGCAGCATCACTGTTAGTATCAGAACGCTTGTCAGATCTCTTTACTAATTTCTCACAACCTTCTTCTACTGATGAGAAAATGCCGGCAGCTACACCTGCTAGAATTGCTGCACCTAGAGCAGGACCTTCCTTAGAAGTCGTAGTTACAATGCTGCACTTTAGAACGTCAGCTAATAACTGACGCCAGAATGGAGACTGAGCACCACCGCCGCAAGCGGTTAAGGTCTTAGGATCAATATCCATCGCATGTAACACTTCAAGATTATGTCTTTGTGAAAGTGTAATGCCTTCTAGAACAGCTCTTGTCATATGAGATTTAGTATGACGGGCGGTTAAACCAAAGAACACACCTCTAGCATTAGGATCTAATACAGGAGATCTTTCGCCCATTAAATATGGCAGATAAATAAGACCATCTGAACCTACAGGAACAGTGTCAGCATTTGCAGTCATTAAATTGTAAACATCATTGCCTTTCTTAGCTTCGATGTCTTTTTCAAGAGTATATAGTTCATCACGCATCCAGCGTAATGATAGACCTGCTGCCAGTGTGCATGACATTGCTGTCCATGAATTCTTTACAGCAGCACAGAAAGTATGAACACGACCTAGAGGATCGATTGAAGGCTTGTTGGTATGAGCAAAAATAGCACCTGATGTACCTAGTGTTACAAAAGCATCACCCTCTTTACATACACCTGTACCTAAAGCAGCTGCAGCGTTGTCACCAGCACCACCAGCTACGATTGTGCCTTCCTTTAATCCTGTAAGTTCTGCAATTTCTTTAGTGATATGACCTGCTACAGCGCTTGACTCGATAATTGGAGGCATTAAATTCTTATCAATATTTAATTTTTCTAAGATCTCATCTGACCAAACACGATTGGTGATATCTAATAAGTTAGTACCAGATGCATCTGAAATTTCCATTGCCTTAACGCCTGTTAACATGTAACGTACGTAGTCTTTTGGCAACAGGATGGTTGTACACTTTTTGTACAACTCAGGCTCGTTTTCACGAACCCATAAAATCTTTGGAGCAGTAAAACCGGTTAAAGCAGGATTTGCATTAATCTCAATTAAGCGCTGTTTACCTACTAATGAAGTGATTTCATCACATTGTTTTTGGGTTCTTGAGTCACACCATAAAATAGCGTTGCTCAGGACATTGCCGTCCTTATCAAGCATTACTAAGCCGTGCATCTGACCTGCAATTGACAATGCAACTACATCGTCACTGTTTACCTTGCTCTGTAAAAGAACTGCTTTTACAGACTCAATAGTTGCATCGTACCAGAACTTTGGATCCTGCTCTGCCCAACCGTTCTTTGGTTGTAATAAAGGATATTCAACAGTCTTTGACGCAATTACTTTACCAGTCTCATCAAATAAAACTGTTTTTGTTCCTGAAGTACCTAAATCAACACCTAATAAATAACGCATGATATTCCCCAAATTTTGTTTTTATCTAAATTACGAGCTTTCATTCATTTGAATTTATTACTCGTACATACGTATATATCCTTGATATAAAAACAGGGGCTCTCGCCCCTGCTTTTTTTAACTATTAGTTAGTTACTCTCTTCTTTGACATAACGTCGGTTACAACAGCAGCTAACAGAACTAAACCTTTAACAGCCTTCTGCCAGTTTGCGTCAATACCTAAGATTGACATACCGTTGTTTAGAACACCCATGAAGATAGCACCAATAACAGCACCACCTACAGTACCAACACCACCGTAAGCTGAAGCACCACCGATGAAGCAAGCACCGATTGCGTCTAACTCATAACCGGTACCAGCCATTGGAGAAGCTGAGTTGAAACGTGCTACGCAAACTAAAGCTGCAACTGCTGCTAATAAGCCCATGTTTACATATGACAGGAATAATAAGCGGCTTGTGTTAACACCTGATAACTTAGCAGCCTTCTCGTTACCACCTAGAGCGTAAATTCTACGACCTACAACAGTCTTGTTAGCGATGAAAGCGTATACGATAACTACAACAGCAATTAGGATTAAGATAACTGGAATACCTTTGTTCTCACCTAATAGAACACATGAAGCGATGATTGCTGCAAGAGCTAATACGTGCTGGAATAAGAATGCATATAAAGGCTCAACTTCATAACCTTTCTTAATCTTTGAAACACGGCTGTAGATGATACCTACTAAGTAAGCAATTACGATAACTGCAGTTACAGTCATGGTCTTTGAGAATACGATTGCACTCATGCCAGCTCTTACTTCAGCGCGTGATAAACCTGAAGCTAACTGCTCCTGGAAGTATCCTGAGTCAAATGATGGGAAGTATGAGGTGAACATGGTTAAGTAATCTGCTGGGAATGGGTTAATGGTAATACCATCTAACACAATCAGAGCTAAACCACGGAACAGTAGCATACCTGCTAAGGTTACGATGAATGATGGAATGCGGATGTAAGCGATCCAGAAACCATGCCATGCACCGATTACGATACCTAACAGTAAGCATAGAGCCATTGACATATAAATGTTGTACTCGTTGTTAACCATGAGTACACCTGCTACTGCACCTACTAAAGCTACGATAGAACCAACAGACAAATCGATGTTACCGCAGCCTATGATTAAGAACAGCATACCAACAGCTAGGATAATCACATAACTGTTCTGGTAAATAATGTTAGTAAAGTTTGAAGGTGAGAATAATGATCCATGACCTGTAGACTGAATTGCAATCTCGAACAGGATCATGACTAAAATTAACGCAATTAACAGAGTGTTGCGCTTTAACATGTTTAAGATATACATAACTTATTGCTCCACTGATTTTTTCTTACCGGAAGTGCGTAAAATTGCAGACATAATGTTTTCCTGTGATGCTTCAGAACGTGGCATCTCGCCTACGATCTTGCCTTCATTCATCACATAGATTCTGTCAGACATACCTAAAACTTCTGGTAATTCTGAAGAAATCATCAGCACTGCTTTACCTGCTTCCACGAGCTTGTTGATAAGGCAGTAAATTTCGTACTTAGCACCAACGTCGATACCGCGGGTTGGCTCATCCAGGATTAGAACATCAGGTTCTGCGAACATCCATTTAGCAAGTAACACCTTCTGCTGGTTACCACCAGAGAGGTTACCTACGTTCTGTAATACAGATGCGCACTTAACATTTAAGTCCTGCTTTAACTCTTTAGCCTTTGCAAGCTCTAAGTCCTTATCAATAACCATATGGTCTGATACAGCCTCAAGATTTGCTAAAGTCATGTTAGTTGAAATAGGATTTTCAAGTACTAGACCATCACCTTTTCTGTCTTCAGTTACGTAAGCAAGTCCTGCTTCGATAGCCTGACGAACATTGTTGAGGTGAACTACCTTGCCGTTAATCTTTACTTCACCATGGATCTTGGTGCCGTATGAATGACCAAACAAGCTCTTTGCAAACTCAGTACGTCCTGCACCCATAAGTCCTGCAAAACCAACTACCTCACCACGGTGGATCTTGATAGAAACATTGTCGTTTACTTTACGATCAGGATTTAATGGATGTGAAACGTTCCAGTTATTAACCTCTAATAAGATCTCATCTGAGACCTTATGCTCAGGTTTTCTCTTAGGGAAACGGTCAGTTAGAGCACGACCTACCATTCCGGCAATAATTCTGTCTTCTGATACGTTGTGATCGTTGTTATCTAAGGTTTCAATGGTTGAACCATCACGAACTACTGTAATTGAGTTTGCGATGTATGAAATCTCATTTAATTTGTGTGAAATGATGATTGATGTCATGCCCTCAGATCTGAATTTATCGATCAGCTCCAAGAGTTTTTGGGAATCAGATTCATTTAATGATGCTGTTGGCTCATCAAGAATTAACAGACGGCAGTTTTTGGAAATTGCTTTAGCGATTTCAACTAGTTGCTGCTTACCAACACCGATATCTTTAATTAAGGTATGAGGATCTTCATCAAGCCCCACAAGATCCATCAACTCTTTTGCTCTTTGGTAAGTTCTAGGCCAATCAACAACACCGTTTGAAAATGCTGCCGTTCTTTCATTACCTAAGAACATATTTTCAGCAATTGACAAATATGGTACTAATGCCAATTCCTGGTGAATAATAACAATACCTTTGTCTTCTGAGTCATGAATTTGGGTAAATTTGCATGTTTCATCGTCAAAGATGATATCGCCTTCATATGTGCCGTATGGATATACGCCACTTAAGACGTTCATAAGGGTTGATTTACCTGCACCGTTTTCACCGACAAGTGCATGAACCTCTCCCTCTTTCACCTCCAAGTTAACGTCTTTCAAGGCAGTTACCTTACCAAAACGCTTGGTGATGTTTTTCATCTTAAGCAATACTTTTTGCTCGGTCATACTTGTTCTCTTCTCCAAAACAGGCCGGGATTACCGGCCTGAATCAAGGTTTAAAAATTAGTTTATTTCTAATTATTTAACTTCCTTTTCTGTGTAGTAACCTGAATCGATTAAAACTTCCTTTAAGTTATCTTTGGTTACAACGATTGGAGAACACAGGTATGAAGGAATTACGCCTGTACCGTTGTTATAGGTCTTAGTATCGTTTACTGGAACTTCCTTGTTATCAACGATAGCATTTACCATCTTTACAACCTGGTCAGCTAGAACACGGGTATCCTTGAATACTGACATTGTCTGTAAACCGCGCTTCATGTTCTTAACTGATGGTTTATCGCAGTCCTGACCTGTTAATAAAGGGAAATTGTCAGCGTTGTAGCCTGATGCTGTTAAAGCATTGGTTACACCGTTTGCAACAGAGTCGTTTGAAGATAGAACAACGTCTAACTTAACACCATCTGGACCATAGCCTACTGATGAAATTAAGTTTTCCATACGCTTCTGAGCTTCCTCAGTTGACCAGTTTAGAGTAGCAACCTGCTCTTTCTTGGTCTGACCTGACTTACATACTAACTTACCGCTATCTAAGTAAGGTTTTAGGATGTCCATAGCGCCACCGAAGAAGAAGTTTACATTGTTATCATCGATAGAGCCTGTAAATAACTCGATATTCTTTGGAGTTGTTGCATCATCCTTTAACTTTAATGCATCAACGATGTAGTTACCCTGAATCTGACCTACTTTGTAGTTATCAAAGGTTGCATAGTAAGAAATTGCCTTTGAATTCATGATCAGACGGTCATATGAAATAACAGGAATTCCCTTATCAATAGCGCCCTGTAAAGCTGTGGTTAAAGCACCGCCATCAATAGGAGCTACAACTAAAACATCAACATCACCAGAAATCATGTTCTCGATCTGGCTTACCTGTGTAGGAATATCGTTATCGCCTGCGTACAAAAGTTCAACCTTGTGACCTGCTGCTTCTAACTGAGCTTCTAAGTTGTGACCATCCTGGTTCCAACGCTGCAGTGACTGAGTAGGCATTGATACACCGATAGTAGCTGCATTTGCTGATGAGAAAGCTGTACATGCTAAAACTGCGCAGCATAATGTGGTCAAAGTTGTCTTAATTTTCATAGTAAACCTCATGTTTGATTTGCATTTGTGCACGTGCACATAAATTATAGTAGAGCTTTATTTTTTAAAAATCACGAAAATATTTTTTTTCATATACAAAAATGGGAAACACATCAAACTTTTATTTAATTCATTGATTTTAAAACATTATTATTATTTTTTTTGATAATTTGTAGAATTTTTGATTTAAAAATTTGGAATTTTTTTATATTTGCAAACGCTTACGTAAATTGCACAACCGTAACGATAAACCCGCTCAACTTCAAATTTTATCTTTTTGATTTTTATAAAATTAGACATTTTTTTCAGTTATCACACAACATGCTATATAGTGAATACTGTATATACCTTTGCGCTCAAACATTAGGTTAATATTGTGTAATACTTTTATAAAAATTGTGGAATATTTTGCACAATCAAATCTAGTTTGCTAGATTTATTATATATTTTTGAAGAAAATTACGTTTGGCAAAATCCTGTGACAGGAGATCATCTGAGGCTTTTTTGAGCATCAGATGTTTAATAGATCATACTTTTTACGGAAGAGATTTTAGATAAAGAAACAATGTAACCGTTTACTTAATTATTACTTTTTTTTATCAAGTAAATTTTGGTTTTTACAACCATCGTTGTTACCTAATTGACAGGCTAATTTGAAATATTTTAGAGCTAATTTTAAATCCTGCTTTACGCCCATGCTGTCTTTGTAGATGTAGCCTAGAAGGTTACATCCTAAGGCATTTTTACCCTTACAAGAGATATCAAAGTACTCCCTAGCTTTCTTAAGATTTGGACTTATGCCTTGACCGAAGGTATACATAATTCCCAAGTTAGCGCAGGCAAGTGAGTCATGGAAAGAACAACTTGTGTAAAAAAGTTTAAATGCTTTAGTGTAATCGCGTTCAACACCTTCACCGTTTTGATATACCGCACCTAGGTTGGTACAACCTTCAACTGAGCCTAAAGAACAACTCTTATCAAATAGATCATGGGCAGCTTTAAAGTCTTCTTTTACCACTACACCATTTATGTACAAGATACCTAAGCTTGAACAGGCATTGCCGTTATCCCCTGCACAGCTTAATTCATAGGACTTAAAAGCTTTCTTAAGATCTTTTTCAACACCAAAACCTCGCTCATAGGCATATCCTAAATACAGACAGCCTTGAGGGTCATTCATTGAACAGCTTTTAGTCAGTAACTTTACAGCTTTTTTACCATCCATTTTAACGCTGATGCCTTTTTGGTACATCACACCTAAGTTAGCACAGCCTCTTGCATCATTTAAGGCACAGGACTTTTCAAACATGTCATGGCCGAACTTGATGTCACGAGGCACACCATTACCATTAGCATACATGTTACCTAAACTGGTACAGCCCTGACCATTATCTAAAAGACAGGCTTTTCTAAAATGCTCTGCTGCCTTTAGATAGGAAACATCCACGCCAATACCGGCATAATAAACAGTACCGATATTCGTACAGCCCTGCCCGTACTTTAAGTTACAACCTTTAGTGTAAAGCTCTAGAGCTTTTTTAATACTCTGCTTTACAATGTCACCTTTTTCATACATTACACCAAGATAAGTGCAGGACTTACCGTCCTGACCTTTACAGCCTTTATCAAACGCATCTTTTGCTAAAGCATAACTGTGTCTTAAATCAGGTGACTTAATCTCAATTAAACCTAAATTGCCACAGGCCGGATAGTAACCGAAGTTACATGCCTTTTTATAGAATTCTTCAGCTGCTACAAAGTCAGTTTGAGCGGTATTTGGAATTACAAATTCTGAGGCGATTGACGAGCAGATCTCTCCATCTCCAAGAGTGCATGCTTTTAAGAATAACTGCTTTGACTTATCAGAGATTTTCTCAACACTGTTCCCCTTACTGTCTTTACCAGAAGCATAAGCTTTAGCTGCATTTACACAAGAAACAGCATCACCTGACAAACATTTAGCTTCAGCCTTCTCTGTCTCTGTTTTAAAACATCCTGTGAGTGTTACAGAGCAAAACAAGATTGCAGATGTGATGGATAGAGCCTTTAATAGACGTTTACGACCTAAACGTTTATCTCCAAAAGTAGCGGTTATTTTTGGTGTATGCATATGTGAACCTTATATTATCTACTCTTATTATATGCAACTTGGATTTATTTTTCGAACACATGATTCATGCTTATGTATGAAAGTGAACTTAAAACAATAATTGTAATTTGGTAAAACCTTACAAGGATCCCCATAAACTCATTTGAAAAGATCAATCTTTATGAGAGCATGGTATATTAGGCTGAACAAAAACAATACTCGAGTAGTTACGATGTACGAAAACTCCAAAAGAGCCGGAAAATTGTCTTTTATGCTCACAGGTATAGGTATGGCTCCATGGGCTGCCATCATGCCTTACGTCAAAGACCGCTTAGCCTTAGATGAAATTTATTATGCACAGCTTTTACTATCCTTTGGTATCGGAGCTGTAATTGGTATGCCCTTAGCAGGGATTATTTGCAAAAGATTTGGCGTTAAAAATGTAATTGTCTTGGCTTTATTTCTACTGTTTTTAACAGTACTGGCAATAAGTAGCCCATCTATTGCCTACGTTCCTGCTATTGTGGCAGTAACTTTATGGGGATTTTTAATAGGAATTTTAGAGGTTGCTAACAACATCTATGGTACTTTCTTTGAAGATCTGACAAAGCAACATCTACTCTCAGGATTTCAGGCTTATTCAACAATAGGTTGCATCTTTTCAGCAATTATTTATCCAGTACTTTTGCCTTTTAATCTTTCTCCTTTTAGCGTTTCAATTTTAATAACTGTCCCTTGCCTCTTACTTATTCTCTTCTGCCATAAATATCTTATAAACACACATGGGCAGAGATCGGATGACAAATCTAAGAGTACCATTTCAACAGATAACACTGTTGTCTGTTTTCAAGAGAACTTTACAAAGTTCCATATTGTAATGGCGGGCATTGCCTGCTTATTGATGTTCTTATGTGAAGGCATGGTCTATGACTGGAGTGGTGTGTATCTTAATGTTAAATGCAATGTAAGTTTAGAGATTGCTGCTATTGGTTATGCAATCTTCCAGTTAGCTGTGGCCATTATGAGATTATTAGGTGACAGGTTAGTCTCTAAAATTGGCGGGACTAAACTTCTATGTACAGGAAGCATCATCGCTTTTATAACTCTTCAGTTTATCGCCTTTCATCATGAAGCTGTGGTTGTAATTACCTCATTTGCAATTGCAGGTCTTGCCTTAGGCAATGTGGTTCCTGTTATTATCTCAACTGTTGCAAAAAACTGTGGCAAGAATAAATCTGCGGCCATCTCAACAGTTGGCACTATAGGTTACTCAGGAGTTCTGATAGGTCCTGCTCTTTTAGGTCTATTAGCAGACAGATTTGGCCTTGAAATGATCTTCTCATTTGTAGGTGTATTAACTTTAGTGATGTGCGTTCTATGTTGGTATATTCTAAAACAGCATAGTAAACCGTCGTTTACTAAAAATTAATTCACTTTTATCTTCAATTACTGTCATTTTATGCCAGTAATTTTTCTTATGTTAAAAATTCATAGATTAAACTCTCATCATTGTTTTTTTTTATGCTTTGAACAATAATGAGGTAGTATTTTTGAATCAATCAATTATAGATAAATTTATGTTTGTAAACAAAGATAATGATGCTTTTAAAAAAGTTTTGAGGTCAAATTATGTTGATAAAACAGGCCTAATATCTGTTTTAAACAAAAGTATCAATTCTGAGTATCGTTTTATCTGTGTAACGAGAGCTCGCAGATTTGGAAAATCTGTTACTGCACAAACAATAAATGCCTATTATTCAAAAGGATGCGATTCTAAAGATCTGTTTTCTAATTTAGAAATTTCAAAAGCTCCTGACTTTGAAAACTTCCTTAATAAGTATGATGTAATTTATCTTGATATGCAATCATTCGAACCTGTACCAGGTTCGAACGAAAGCTATATTGAATGCCTAAATAGAAAAGTTACAAGTGAGCTGATAAAACTCTATCCTAATGAATTAGAACAACTTAAAGGTAACTTTTATTTGCCTGAAGCTTTGGAGATTCTAAATAAAAAATTCATATTTATTGTTGATGAATGGGACTTTCCTTTAAACAAATATAAAGATGACCAAACTCTTATAGAAAGCTACATTGACCTCTTAAGAAAACTGTTTAAAGAAACAAATAATTCTCAAACCGTTTCGCTTGTTTATATGACAGGCATCCTGCCATTAGCACGATATGATACTCAGTCGGCTTTAAACAACTTCACCGAATTTACTATGGTAAATCCAGGTCCTTTTGCAAAATATTACGGTTTTACAGAAGAAGAAGTTGCTAAAATCTGTGAGGAACACCATTTGGATCCTGTGAAAACAAAGCTTTGGTATGAAGGCTATCATTTTGGCGGTTATAACATTTACAACCCAAACGCTATTGCAAAACTTATTGTTTGCAGAGCATTTCTAAGCTACTGGTCTCAAACAGCATCCTATACAGCAGTAAAAAAAGCTATAGAAAACGATTTTCCAAATTTAAGAGAAGATCTCGTAAAACTATGTTCTGGTGATAGAGTTTCAAATATAGATTTAGTTAGTCTAAACAACCAAAACGTAATGTTTTCAAAAAAAGACTCTGTGCTTTTATACCTTATCCATTTAGGTTACTTGGCCTACGATCTGGAAACTGGAAGTGTTTACTCTCCAAACGAAGAGACCAGACGTGAGCTTATAAAATCAGTTGAAGAATCCAATTGGAAACAATATACATCAGTTTATGATGAATCCAACAGTCTTCTAGAAAGTGTTTTGCAAAAAGACAATAAAACAGTTGCAAATCTAATCTCAAAGTTTCATGAGGAAAGAGTCTCAGTAATTGATTACAACAGCGAATCTGCATTAAAACATGTCATACTGATGGCTTTTTTAGCTACAGAAAAATACTATTTAAAACCAATTCAGGAATTACCTTCTGGAAAAGGATTTGCAGATATAGTTTACCTTCCAAACATAAGTTTTAAAGACAGACTGCCAGCGCTCATAATTGAGCTTAAATATAAGCAAAGAGCAATAAGTGCAATTGAGCAAATAAAAGAAAGACATTACGCATCTAAAATAAATGAATTTGCTGACAGTGCCCTTTATGTAGGTATTAACTACGATCCCAAAACAAAAGAGCATGAATGCATAATTGAAGAGGTTGAATTTAAGTAAACAATCGTTTACTATATTTTGAATACATTTTTTGCTAGAGACAATTGTTAAATTTAAGCAAAGAGATTTAACAGAATCTTAGCAAGTTTGAAAAATATATTTAACACAAGTTTAACAATATTAGTATCTGAACTTTACTCGCAAAACTTAAACTTCCAATATATGTATAGCTTATTTAGGAAGTTTTATGAAAAATGACAAATTACCTCACTATCTGAAAGCAATCATTGTTTCAGATCCAGAACTCGTAGCAATTCTTAATCAGAATACTAAAGAAGACAAAAACTATAGCTTTGACTTTAAGACAACAGAACAGAAGACTGCTCTTACCGGTGTACTTTTAGGTTCAAACGGTTTTGAACTGTTCAAAAAGATCTTGCCTGATCTCATTGATGAAAATGATTTTGATATTACATATCTAAAAGAGTGCCTGTACTTTACAGTACCATTCTTAGGAATTGCAAAAGTCTACCCTTTCTTAAAGGAAGTAGCTAAGTTTGTGGGTAAGAATGAAATTTCACTTTCTAAACAAGATTATGATGCAAAAGATAATTCAACAAATAAAGATCTAAGACACCGCATTTTTGATAACAGAACAGGTTTTGGTATCAGTGAAAATGATGCTACTAATCCCTTTAAAAAGAGCATCGACGAATTTGTTTTCAAGAAGTTCTATGAAAGAACACTCCTAACCTATAAAGCAAAAGAGCTTTTAGCTTTATTTGTTGTGCTCTCATCTAATGATTCTGCTCAGACTCTAACCGAGCATGTAAATGCAGCTTTAAAGACTGGCAACAAAAAAGAAGATTTAATCTCTTTAATTGAAAGCACTGCAATCTTCTCAGGATATATCAAGGCTTCTGAAGCTATCCGTGCTGTAAAGAATGCTAAAAAGTTAACTGTAATTACCTCATTAGATACACCTCAAGATATGGCAAAAGATAACGTAAAGTCTGACAAAAAGCCTGAAGATAAGAACGGTAAAGAAGTTAAAGCAGAACAGTCAAAATCAAAAAAGAAATACAAAAAGTCTGATGAAAAGACTGTAGCTAAAGCAAAAGGTCATGACACTGCAAAAGACTCTGATGTTAAAGACACATCTTATAATAAAAAAGCTGTAAAGAATGACGATGACAACTCTTCTGATACAGAATCTTCAGAAGATACTGATAAAAAAGATAAATCTCAGTCAAAGCAGAAAAAGTCTCATAAGAAGTAGCTTTTATTACTATAATTTACCGCTGAATTTAGGATCTTCACTTTGAAGATCCTTTTTTCATACGTAACGTAATTATCTATGCATTTATTTCGGAGTATGCACTTAGCTTAGCTCTTACAGCGCATTTTAAGTTCGGTCTAGTTTTAACTTTAACTTGAGTCTAGCTTAAAGCCTATCAATACCTGTTCGTTACTATTTCATTCAGGTCTAAGAGCTTTTTTAATCACTTAGATGAGTGTGTTTTATCATCAAAAGATCTGAGTATCAGTATTTTTCTTCTCTTTGTATGGGAAGGTCTGTTCGTACCTCTCAAAAGTCTCTGGTTCTTTATCTGCTACGAAATACTCATCAGGATCTTGGTATGTACATGAAGATGCGTTCAAGTAATTTTTATCAAATTCCTTTATCAAAAAGTAGGGAACGATCTTATCGTTGGTCTCTGCAAAGGCATATCTTACATTTCTTGATGAGGCTAGCGAAAATCCAAATTTCTTGTAGTAGTCTATCGAACCACATGCTAATAGCACCTTTACGCCTTGCCCTTCTGCCTTATTAAGAGCTACATTTAAAAGATACTTTCCATAACCTTGCTTTTGGTATTTTGGATGGATTGAGAAAGGCCCAAAGGTATGAACTTCTCTGTAACTGCCATCTTCGAGTTTTACCTTGGCTTTTGCGAACATCACATGACCAATGATATTGCCATCAAGTTCTAAGACTAAAGACAGCTCTTTTATGAAGTTGTTTGAGTCTCGGAATTTATGTAAAACGTAATGCTCTTTGCAACCAGGTAAATAAACATTGAAAAAGGCTTCTCGTGTAAGCTCTTCTACTACTCTGTAATCTTCTTTACTCTCAACTCTTACTTGTAACATCATAATTACCTATAAACAAATGAAGAAAGATAATTATCTTGGATCGCTAAAATTTCTAGATTTTGCATTGCGACATTAACCTATCTAGGTAAGTGATCTTTTGATATCCAACGTTACAGTTACAAGAGCTCTTTCAAATTGCTCTTTGACATCTTCCTTGTTGGAAGCCAAATCATATAAAGAATAATACATAAACAGCACTGAATAGAACCTTGAGGCCTCTGCATAAGGTTCTTTTATCTTTAAAGATTTAAAGATGTCACTTACATATGACACAGGACCAGATGATAAATATTGAGCATAAAGTCCTCTCATTTTCTCTGATTTATATTGCTCTATAGTTAATATTTTTCTAAAGGATGAAGCAAAGTCATCTTCAGTCCAATACCTGAACATCTCTAAAGAGAATCTAAACACATTCTCTAAAGAGACCTTTTGATAAGCATTAGGAGTTTTATCTAGACTCTGTGCAGGGACATTATTCACATCAGACTTTTCTTTATCGTTTTGTTCCATCTTTGACAAGATAGCATCAAAGATAGCTTGTTTACTTTCAAAGTGTCTGTATAGAGCTCCTTTTGTAATCGATAGAGCATCTGCTATCTGACTTGTAGATACCGCATCAAAGCCACTTTGAGCGAATAAATGTAAAGCTGTTTTTAGGATTTTACCTTTTGTTGAGGTCATAGTAGTCTTAATACAATCTTGTAACCGAACGTTTACTAATATTAGTAAACTTTTGTTTACTTTGTCAAGTAAAAAAAGATCTGGCATGAAACCAGATCAAAAAAATCCAAAATAACTACAGAGGATAAAATGTTAATTCTTAAGCTATCTACCTTCTTATAAGGAGATCAAATTCATCTTGCTCAATTAGGCCTTTTTCTAACAAGTCCTTTAATCTTTTTACTTTAGGAGCGTTAAGATCTATGGTCTCATCCTCTACAGAATGTGCTTTAGCTGGTTCATATCTTTCTGTTTGAGCGTCAGTTGTGTCACCTAGTAAGGATTCAGTTGAAGGTTCAGCTGTCTTTCTGTCTATGGCTTTACTTACAGTTGAGGCCAGATCTTGAGTTTTATCCACAAGATCTTTTGCAAAGCGAGCAATACCGTCACTGTCTAGAACGCTGTTTAACTGATGGTCCAGGCTCTCTTGAGCTGCCAGTTTTTCTAAATCAGGATCGATGCCACAAGCAAGATCAGGATCTACATAAACAATTGGTGTTCCATAGTACATTCCTACCACATCTTCTACATGCTCTACATTCCATGCAGGCTTATCTTTAAAGTACCTTGCATACATAAACATAAAACGCATGGTCTTTACTTTTGAGACATTCCAGCTATCAAGATTCTGACTGAAAGCTGCAGCGTCATAGAACATTGACGACATATTCTCAACAGAGGATACATCCCATTTATCTAAAGGTTGATTGAAGGAAGAGGCAAACTGGAACATACCGCGCATGTTCTTTACTTTAGAGACATTCCATGAATTTAATGGCTCGTTAAAATTCTTTGCGTAACAGAACATATAGCTCATATCAGTTACGTTAGATACATCCCAGGTTTCGATGCCATCAAAGAAGAATCTTGCCTGATCTCCTCCCCTTAAGGTTGGTTCAAACAAATGACTCATGTCGGTGATTTTAGAAGTATCAATATCAGCTAATTCGATTTCCTCATTTAAAATGAGTTTTCTCAGATCTTGCTTAGTTTTTGGACGATATTTCTTTCTCATAGTTGGCTCTTATGTTGTCTTGCTTTTATTATTTTTAACACATCACTTTAAATTCAGTTTATTACTGAATATCTACAATAGAATACGATTTATATGCCTTTTCTATAAAGAAAATATAGCTAAAAAATTAAAGAAAAAACATGCTAATAATCGCATTTCGTAAATTTTTACGAAATTTACGTAAATTAACGATAATTGCAAATTATTGCAAAAAAAATTTGCATTCTAGGTATTTGAAATATCTAAAAATTAGTAAATATGTAAGCTATATCAAACATTCTCTTAATTAATATATGTAGAATTATTTTCAATATTTCTATTAATACAACTACAGCAATCTTATCGGGGTTACCCATGTTTTCCAGACTGATTTCATATCTGTCTATAGCTTTATGCTCTTTTTATCTTACAGCTTGTTCAGGTCCAGAGACCGCTCAAGATGTATCTGTTGCATTTGTAAAATCTGCATATTCTGCAGATGTAAAGAAAACTTTAGATTGCATCGATTTTTCTTCAGCTGATAAAGAGGATATCGAAGATCTTGAATCTAAGAAACTTGTTGAAGGAAAGTTATCTCAAGTACTTCCTGAGAAACAGAAAGAAATTGAGAAAGAAGCTGGTGGCATTAAGAAAATTCAGGCTGTTGAAGCAGTATTTAATAAAGATATGACTCAAGCTGAAATTAAGGTTGAGGTAGTATTCAACGGCAGATTAAAAGGAAAGACTTCTACGATTGAGCCTGTACGCCTAGTTAAGACCAAGCAGGGCTGGAAAGTACAAATAAAATAACGATTAGCAAATTTGGAGATAAAAATAATGACAGACTTTAAATCACTTTTAGCAATTATCGCTTGTTCTATTATGTTGTTTGCTTGTGGCGGTGCTAAGGCTCCTGAGGATGTAGCTACAGAATTTATCACTAACATCTATAACGCTAAGACTGAAGATGCAGTTGCAATGCTTTATCTTGATGAAGAAAAAGAAGCTGATGAAAAAGACATGATGACTAAAAAGTTCAATGGCATGTTACCTCAGCAAAAGAAAGTTATTGATGAGCAGGCTGGTGGTGTAAAGGATATTAAAGCATCTGAAGCTAAACTAAATGATAAGAAAGATAAAGCTACAGTTGAGGTTACTGTAACCTTTAATAAAGAGTTCAATGGCAAGTCTTCAAAAGTTGAGACCGTTAACTTAAAGAAAGTAAAAGATAACTGGAAGGTATCAATCCTTTAAATTTAGCTCTTCAAATTTAGGTTATTTTCTTGAAGTTATCTAAAAAGATAGGCATAAGCGCAGTTATCCTAATAATTGCGCTTTTGTTTTCTTTTCTCCTGCTCTCCACTACCATCTTCAAAGACTCTGACTTTGTAAGACGTTACCCTGTTTTCAATCTCAAAAATATAAATAAAGTAAAAGCAAATAACTTTGATATTAGTGCTGTTAAAGACAAAGTAAAGTTAGGAGATCTGGTCCTACGTGAAGGTACAGCCACAGACAGCAACGTCATTATGATGTTAAGCGCATCTGACTACTCTCATATTGGCATTATAACAGCAGTTCTACCTGAGATTATTGTCACTCACGCCACCACAGATGATGATCCAGAGCATGCAGACCAGGTCATCAAAACTCCTCTTTATGAATTCTGGAATTCAAAGAATGCTGATGCCGGTATGCTGTTAAGACTTAACTTTATAAATGAGGATAATGTAAAAACAGTAATAGACAGTGTTAACAGTAAGTTAGGTCAGAGTTTTATCTTAACTTATAAAGGAAACAGTCAGGAACGCCCTATGTATTGCTCTATCTTAATTTACAGTGCGTTAAAAGAAGTGAATCAGGAGTTCTCTTTAAAATGGCAGTTTGTGGATATTCCTTTAGTTAGAGGAGATTACCTGTTTCCACAAGCTTTTATTGAAAGTAAAGACAGTAAGGTAATCTACAGTTTCTCTAAAAAAGAGTCCTCAAGATAGTATCTTGAGAACTGCTTTCACACAGTATAAAAGCTACACTGTTTAGTAGTTTTTAGTAATTACTTACTGATTTTATCAATTAACTCTAACTCTTCAGCACTAAAGTTAAGATTCTCTAATGCCTTGATGTTGTCTAGAATTTGTTCAGCCTTTGAAGCACCGATTAACACACTGGTTACAACATCCTGAGCTAATAACCAGGATAGAGACATCTCAGCTAAAGTCTGACCTCTTTGTAATGCAAGATCATTTAATTTTCTAATCTTGGCAATTACAGTTTCATTGAGATCGCTTTCTTTTAAGAAACGTCCGTCTGTTTTTACTCTACTATCCTCAGGAATCCCATTTAAGTAACGAGATGTTAATCTACCCTGAGCTAGTGGGCTGAAGGTAATTAAACCTTTTTGAGTTTCTTTTACAGCTTCTTTTAAGCCATTATTCTCAATGTCTCTTTCAAAGATAGAGTAGCGATTCTGATTGATTACAAAAGGAACGTGTAGTTCTTCTAAAATGGCGCAGGCTTGTTTTAGTTTCTCGCCATTGTAGTTTGATAAACCGACATATAAAGCTTTACCACTAGATACAGCAGTAGCTAGTGCGCCCATTGTCTCTTCTAGAGGAGTTTCAGGATCCATTCTGTGGTGATAGAAGATATCCACATACTCAAGTCCCATTCTCTTTAAACTCTGATCTAAACTTGCTAACAAATACTTTCTTGAGCCCCAGTCACCATAAGGACCATCCCACATGGTATAGCCTGCTTTTGTTGAAATGATGAGCTCATCGCGATACTGACCTAAATCGTCTTTTAAGATCTTTTTAAAGTTCTCTTCAGCAGCTCCTGGACGAGGTCCATAGTTATTAGCTAAATCAAAATGAGTAATACCATTGTCAAAAGCTGTAGTACACAGCTTTCGCATATTCTCATAAACAGCAGTATCGCCAAAGTTATGCCAAAGACCTAATGATAGAGCTGGTAACTTTAAACCGCTCTTACCACAACGGCGGTATTCCATTGATTTATAACGTAAAGATGAAGCTTGATACATAAATATCTCCTTATTCTTATACGCTTAATTTTAAATAAATGAGGTTAAAAAAAAAAGGAGATATAAAGAGTTTTACAGTCAGAGTTTTTATAGGATCTTAAGTACATCTTTATCTTAGGTAGAGACAAGTTGTTATTTATAAGCCTTTTCATATAAATCACGTCGTCCATGGGATTGTTATAGTTAGCAGAGCATTCTTCAAAGCCGTATTTATGATACAGGCTAATAGCAGCTTTTAAAGGGTGGGTAATGGTATCAAAAACCATTCTTTATAATCTGAATTTCTTGCGCGTTCAATGACTGCTAAAACACGCTCTAGCGGAGTGTAAACTATGTGACTTAACTTTGTAACAACGCAAAAGAAGAAGAGATAACCACTGATTTGGTGGAGGTGCCGAGACTCGAACTCGGGTCCCAAAAGACTGCATCGTCGGCGCTACATGTTTAGGCAATCTTCGATCTTAGTACCCGCTGCGGACCGCCACGCCACGAAATACCCAGTCTGTAAGATTCATTTAATGCTTCAACCACAGACGGGGCATCCACACGATCTAGTGAAGAACCGACCCCAGTGCGACTAAGTGTCACTAGAAAGACTTAGAACTGAGGGCTTCGAGCAGGTTATTAAGCTGCTAAAGCGTAGGTTTCGTCGTTTGCGACTATTTTTATGCGACTTTTTAACGAGCTTTCGCCACTCGACATGCTCCTAGGAATTCGTGCTTCCGGTCGAAACCAAAATCACCCCCATAGGTTAAAGCGATTATACATTATCATTAAGCCTTTACAACAGCTTGTGATAAAAATTTACACTAGCAATCAACTAACCGGATAACAAAACTCACGCAATTTTCACAAGTTAAAATGCTCTATAATGAGATGTTTTTCAAAATTTTTCTCTTTTAACTTCAAAAGTAACTTTGTCTGTTATAATGTGCGCACTTCAGTTAGGCCAATAAAATATCCATTCTGATACTTCTTATCAGGCTGTCTGAATTCCCTATATATATCAATTTGTTACAAACTTGCAGTTTGGGTTTAAACCTAAGCTTTAGGATTTATTTTTTATGAAAACCGCAAATCCTTTTGTGCCTGCGTTTATCACCTGCATGAGAGAAGGCTATTCTTTCAAGCTTTTCCGTGCTGATGTAATTGCAGGTCTTACTGTTGCCATTGTAGCTTTGCCTTTAGCTATGGCAATGGCAGTAGCATCTGGAGCTTCTCCTGATAAAGGTCTTGTAACAGCAGTAGTTGCAGGCTTCTTTATTTCTTTTTTAGGTGGTTCTAGAGTCCAAATCGGTGGTCCTACAGGTGCCTTTGTAGTAGTTATCTTTGATGTAATTCAGCGCTTTGGCTTTAATGGACTGATACTCGCATCCATCATGGCAGGTATCATTCTGGTTATAGCTGGTTATGCAAAATTAGGAAAACTGATTAAATACATTCCTTACCCTGTTATCACCGGTTTTACCACAGGTATAGCTGTAATCATAGCCTCATCTCAGGTAAAAGATTTCTTAGGTCTTTCTGTACAAAACGTACCTGCTGACTTTTTAAACAAATGGTATGTTTATTTAACTAATTTAAATCAGACCTCAGTCTATGCTGTAATTTTAGGTGCCTTAGGTTTAGCTACTATCATTATCTGTAAGAAGGTATCTCCTAAGATCCCTTCATACTTGGTATCAATTCTGTTAATTTCAGCTATAGCATTCTTCTTTACAATGCCTGTTGATACTATCGGCAGCCGTTTCCCTAACCTACCTGAAGGTCTGCCTACACCTGTATGGCCAACCTTCTCATTAGAAGAAATTCGTGAGCTAGTACCATCAGCATTCACTATCGCATTCTTAGCTGGTATTGAAGCTTTACTGTCAGCTGTTGTTGCTGACGGGTTAATCGGACACAAGCACTCATTAAACCAGGAATTAGTAGGACAGGGTGTTGCAAATATCGCCTCAGGTATCTTCGGTGGTATTCCTGCAACTGGTGCAATTGCTCGTACTGCAACTAATATTAAAGCAGGTGGTAGAACCCCTGTTGCTGGTATCTTCCATGCGATCTTCTTATTAGTGTTCTTATACACTGCAATGGATATCTTAGCTTACATTCCTATGACTGCACTTGCTGCTGTGCTCTTCATGGTTTCATGGGGTATGTCTGACTTAAAACACTTTATCCAGATTGCAAAGATCAGCCCTTCAGACAGAACCATTCTGTTCTTAACTTTCTTCTTGACCGTAATGGTTGATCTGACCGTAGCTATCGGTGTTGGTGTAACCTTTGCTTCATTATTATTCATGAGGCATATGGCTCGTTCTGTTGAAGTAAGACGTCAGAAACATACAGCTGATGAGTATGAGTCTCAGGACGGTGAATTAGTAACCGACGATACCATTGAAATTCCTGATGACGTAATCGTGCTACAGATCAATGGTCCATTATTCTACGGCTTTGCAGCAGAGTTCTGTGATAAGTTAAAGTCATTAGAAGATATGCCAAGAATTCTGATCTTACGTATGCGCTTTATGCCTTATCTAGACGCATCAGGTGAGAACTCTATTGAAGACATTATTAAGATCTGCCGTGAGCATAAGACTTATGTAATTTTCTCAGCTGTAAGACCACAGCCTCGTACTATCTTACAAAAAGCTGGTATTCATAAGAATCTTGATGGTGCGATTGCTGTTGATTTTGAGCATGCTCTTGAGATGGCAAAACAGCTTTTAGCAGATAAGGACTTTATGAACAAGCACGCTGATCCATGTGCTCATAAATAAGGTTTGATTTTCATTTACAAAAATGCCGGACACTGTCCGGCATTTTTGTAATCTCTCTTTTTACATTTACCTTTAGATAAAAGGCAAAAGATTATCTAAAAGACTTCTTCATGATACGCTCTTTATCACGAGCCCATTGCTTATCTTTAATAGAGTCTCTCTTATCATGATCCTGCTTACCACGAGCCACACCAATTTCTAGCTTTGCCCATGAACCTTTCCAATACATCTTTAAAGGAATTAAAGTATAGCCCTGTCTTTGAACACAGCCTGTAAGCTTATCGATTTCACGTCTTGATAAAAGCAGTTTTCTAGTACGGGTAGGATCACTTACAACAAAGGCACAGCTTGTCTTTAAAGGATTGATGATAGAGCCTAACATAATCACTTCACCATCTTTTACGGTTACATAAGACTCTGAAATATTACACTTGCCAGCTCTTAAAGATTTTACTTCCCAGCCTTGTAACTCAAGACCTGCTTCATATCTGTCTTCAATAAAATATTCAAAGGTAGCTTTGCGGTTAACAGCAATCATGTTACTGCTTTGTTTTTCTTTCTTTGCCACGGAAAATGCCCCTTGATTAAAGACGCATTTCAAGTAAAACGCGCCTTTATTTTTTCATTAGTCTAACTTTTTAGACTTATAGATTGTTCTTAACAAATTTAGCTTTGATAAATTAACTTGTTCAAGTTCTCATTAATTTGACTTGCCTTTCAGAATTGTACAGAAAAACATGCCACAACTTCAAATAATCTAAAAAAATTTACAACCGTGCCGACAATTTCAAATAGAATATAAAGAACTACTAGTTTTTATTAATAGCATATTCCAAAATTGTATAATACTGACCGTTATGTATCGTCAGTATCAACACCCCAGTGCCGTAAGGTATATAGAGGCTGTATATGGAAAATTATAATAACGAAAACGATTTGGCTCAGCAAGAAAACAACCTATCACAAACAGGATCTTCCCTTGAGCAAATAACAGAGCAGAACAGTGTTACAGAACAAAGCGCACATTCAGATAATGATTTTGAAGATACAAGTGCAGAGAGAGCCACCTTTTCTGTAAGTGATAATGCTTACAAATCAGCTCCTTTCTTTAAATCACTATTCTCCTTAAAGTTTGGTGATATCTCGATTGTGCATAGAATTATTTTATCTTTTGCACTCTCAATATTAATTTTTGCTGTAGGTTCTGTCTGCATTATTTCTAATATCAACTCTTATGTTGATCAGCGCAACAGTATTGAAAAGCTTTACTCTGATTTAAATGCCATTAACAGTGCCTTTATTGAATTAAGCCATGACAATCATGATGGTCAGGCCATCTCTGTTGCCAAACAGGCTTTAGACAGTATTAACCGAGGCTTGAATTCAGAGAAAGGAAAAGCCTTCTTTACAGTAAATCAAAGCGCAATTGATTTACGCTCAGCTGTTTTTGACTTTTCAAGCAACGCCAACTCAATCTTACAGAACAACTCTAATGAGGACTCCTTCTATAAAGAATTAAGATCCTGCTCTGAGGTTTTAACAAAGATTGACTCTTTGATTAAAAACGGCAAGTTAGATGCTAAAGCCTATAACAAAGTGCTTTACTCTTTATATGCTGTTTTAATCGTCACTATTTTAGTATCTGTACTGCAATCACTATTCTTATCAAAATCACTTAACAGCGAAGTTAAGCACGTTTGGAAGTCTTTATTAAAGATTGCCTCAGGAGACTTTAGACGTGACAGAGACAAGATCAAGCGCAAAAACGAGATTGGCTCCATCGATGGCTTAGTTGATAATGTTGCTTTCTCAATGCAGAAAACTGTGAATAAGTTAAATAATGATTTCTGCAAGATGGTGGACATGGTTAACCATAATTCATCTATGCTTGATAATGCTGCAGATGCTATGTCAACACAGAGATCAAAAGCTCATTCTGTAGCACAAGCTACTGCGAATATGGAAAACTCCATTGAAAAAGTAACAGAATTTGCCCGTTCTACCCTGTCAGAAGTTAAGACCGCAGAAACAGCTTCAGATACCTGCCGTTGCACCATGCAGGATAACATCACCACTAATCACACCTTAGCTGATAAGTTACGTGATACATCTGTTGCTATTCAAAAGATTAACGAAATGGGTGAGCAGATTAACTCTATCGTTAAAACTATTGCTGCTATTGCTGATCAGACTAACCTGTTAGCTTTGAACGCAACCATTGAGGCTGCCCGCTCTGGTGAACATGGTAAAGGATTTGCCGTTGTTGCTAACGAAGTTCGTGATTTGGCTAAAAAGACAGCTACCTCAACAGATGAGGTTACCGACACCATTTCTAACCTATCAAAGGCTGTGGAGAACTGCGTTAAGGTTGTAGCATCCTGCGAAGAAGAAATGAACAACTCTGTTCAGCAAAGCTCTAAAGCAAACTCTGCTATCGAAGAGATTATGGGCATTATCGCAACAATTACCGATATGTCTGAGCAGATTGTACAATCCTGTCAGGAACAGACATCTATTGCTGCCGATGTTAACCATTCTATTGAAAACATCAATGCGATTACAGAAGAGTGCTTTACTCACATTGATGACACCAAGCAGTCTGTTCATCAGATTAGAAACTTAGCTCAAAATCAGGTTGAAAAGTTATCATCATTTATCGTTGATGAAGACAAGTAGCTAACGCTTTAATCTCTATTCAGTTTTTCTCATAAGTATGTCAACACACAAAAAAAATGTTGGCATACTTTTTTCATATATCTTACTGATGACGAAATTTTGCCGTTCAAAATTTCATCAATAATATATGGAGAGAAAAATGGCCTTATATCTTAATACAAACCTTTCAGCAAGACTTGCTCAAAGGACTGTGAACAGACAGACTGCCCGTCTTGATACATCTTATGAAAGGTTGTCTAGTGGTTTGAGAATTAACTCTGCCAAAGATGATCCTGCAGGCGTTCAGACATCAGACAGACTTACTGTACAGTTAAACTCTTTAAATCAGACCAACCGTAATGCCCAAAACGCCATTGCCTATGCTCAGACAGCAGAAGGGGCGATGGAAGAAATTACTACCATGTTGCAGAGAATTCGTACTCTTGCAGTACAGTCAGCTAACGGCACTAATGCAACAGATAACCGTATTGCGCTACAAGATGAGGTTGATCAGTTAAACGAAGAAATTGGTCGTATTGCCCGTGATACCACTTTCGGTGGCCAGGATCTTTTAAACGGCAATGCCTCAATTGCAAGGTTCCAGATTAGCCCAGATCCTGGTTCAATCATTAAGATTGACCTTTCAACAGGTTTTGATACTAATTCATTAGCAACACTAGCTGCTAAGATTTCAGGCTCTGATACCTTTAAATTACCTGAAGGCTCTACCTTAACCGTATCTGAGTTTAAGTTCTCTGATGTGTTCTCTTATCAGGTAAATGGCAAAGGTATTGATATCAGCTCTATGTCTAATGCTCAGGTTGTTTTAGCAGGTATTGATTATTTAATGACAGCTGTTGATTCAAAAAGATCTGAGTTAGGAGCAGTTCAGAACCGTCTTGAGTCAACCATTAGAAACCAGGAGAATATCTCTGAGAACGTTTCAGATTCACGCGCCCAAATTCGTGATACTGATTATGCAGAGGAAGTTTCCAATATGACAGCAGCTCAAATTCTGCAACAGGGTGCTGTTACAATTCTAACTCAGGCAAATCAGAAGCCTCAGATGGCTCTGCAGATGCTGCAGGAAAGTTAATAAAACACGCAAACATCATACAAAAATGTAATCTCCATTTTTCTCTTGAAGACCGCCTAAGGCGGTCTTCTTATTTGTGCTATTTTTCCTAGAAAAAGCCTATTCCATGTTACAATGTGTTGGTCATTTACATGAGGAAATTTATGGCTCAGTTCATTTATACAATGAATAGGGTGGGCAAAATTGTTCCCCCTAAACGTCAAATCTTAAAAGACATCTCCCTGTCATTTTTCCCTGGAGCAAAAATTGGTGTTTTAGGTTTAAATGGTGCAGGTAAATCTACATTAATTAAGATCATGGCAGGTGTTGATACCGATTATGAAGGTGAGGCAAGACCACAACCTGGTATTAAAATCGGTTATCTTCCACAGGAACCTGTACTTGATCCTGAAAAGACTGTAAAAGAAGTAATCGAAGAGTCTTTCGTTGAAGTTACTAATGCCTTAAAACGTCTGGATGAGGTATATGCTGAATATGCTGACGAAAACGCTGATTTTGATGCTTTAGCTAAAGAACAGGCTAAGCTCGAGGCAATCATTCAAGCTCATGATGGTCACAATATCGAAGTTCAAATTGATAAGGCATCAGATGCCTTAAGACTTCCTCCTGCAGAAAGAAAGATTAAAGTTCTCTCAGGTGGTGAAAGACGTCGTGTAGCTTTATGCCGTCTATTATTAGAAAAGCCAGATATGCTGCTTTTAGATGAGCCTACCAACCATCTTGATGCTGAATCTATTGACTGGTTAGAGCAGTTCTTACATCAGTACCCAGGAACTGTGGTAGCTGTTACCCACGATAGATACTTCTTAGATAATGTAGCAGGCTGGATCTTAGAGTTAGACCGTGGTGAGGGTATTCCTTGGGAAGGCAACTACTCTAGCTGGCTTGATCAGAAAGATAAGCGTCTGCAGATTGAAGAGAACACAGAATCAGCAAGACGTCGTTCTATTGAGCGAGAGCTTGAATGGGTTCGTCAGGGGGCTAAGGGCCGTCATGCTAAATCTAAAGCTCGTATGGCAAGATTTGAAGAGTTATCTTCAGTTGAATATCAGACCCGTAACGAAACTAACGAATTATATATTCCACCAGGGCCTCGTTTAGGTGAGACTGTGCTTGAGGTTAACAACCTGTGCAAGTCTTATGATGATCAGATGTTAATCGACGATTTAACCTTTAGCATTCCTAAGGGTGCTATCGTAGGTATCATCGGACCTAACGGTGCCGGTAAGTCTACCCTGTTCAGAATGATAACCGGTATTGAAAAGCCAGATTCAGGTTCTATTAAGTTAGGTGATACTGTAGTTACCGCTTATGTAGAGCAGTTCCGCGACCAGATGAAAGACAGCAACACTGTTTATGAGGAAATCTCTCAAGGTCAGGATATCTTAAAGGTAGGATCATACGAGATCCCTTCACGAGCTTATATTGGGCGTTTCAACTTCAGAGGCACCGATCAGCAAAAACGTGTTGGCGATTTATCAGGTGGTGAAAGAGGTCGTTTACAGTTAGCAAAACTGTTACAGGTAGGCGGTAACTTATTACTGCTAGACGAGCCTACTAACGATCTTGATGTTGAAACCTTACGTGCTCTTGAGAACGCATTACTGGAGTTCCCAGGTTCTGCTATGGTTATCTCTCATGACCGCTGGTTCCTGGACAGAATTGCAACTCACATCTTAGACTACGGTGATGAAGGCAAAGTCTCATTCTTTGAGGGTAACTACACTGAGTATGAAGCTTGGAAGAAAGCAAATCTTGGTGAAGATGCAATGCCTCACAGATTAAAGTTCAAGAAAGTAACTAAGTAGTTTTACTAAGTTAACTCTCTTAACAATGGCTCTTTAAAAGAGCCATTGTTATTTTTGAGGAACAAGTTGATTTTAGACTTTGCTAAATTGAGAGAATTTTCTTACTTTAGGATCAGTATTAAACACTGCTGCAATTCTTAACAGCTCCTTCTTTTTAGGCTCTGTATTACCGTAGTCTCGTGATTTAATCTGTTCTACAGCCTCACTAAGCTTTGTCTTTGCCTCAGTCTCGTTTTGAGCATACTTCAACTCAATGACAATGCGTCTGTTTTTAGTTTCTATAATTAAATCTGCTCTTCCTTTTGAAGAGTGACTTTCAGTTGTTGTTTCAATACCTGCACCTATTAAGAATAGGTATAGGTAGTTCTGTACCGCAGCTTCACTGTTAATAGGGAAATGATCATAAGATACTGAATTTATAACTGAGTTGAATCTATCTATGATATCTTCTATATCACCTGCATCTAATAGGTCTCTTACACCTTTAGCTAAAGCATAGATACCTTCCTTATAAAAGTTGATTGCAAGTAATCTGTTTAAGGCTTTATAGATTTCACCATTTGGAATACCCAAATCTACTGTAAGATCACCACTAGTTAAAGCAGAGCGTAAGGTTAAGTAGCCTGTCTGGCACATCAGTACATTCTGATTGATAGTAGTTAGTGCTGTTGGATTCATAAAATCGTTAACGGGAATTGTTATAGGATTTTCTTTATTTAAATAGTCAAAAGAATTTAGCTCATGAGTTTTTAAATAGTTAACAAGGATTGATGGTAAGCCACCGTTGTCGTACCAGTACTCTCCAAAGTATACAAGTTTATTAGATACCACACTTTTAAAAAATTTATTTACAGACCAGGTACTGAATACTTTCTTTTTATAGAATTCATCAAAGCAGTAACCATCATAGTTCTTGGCAAGTCTATCTAACAAAGATTCAATCTGAGCTTCGGTTACGTTATCTACAGTGCAGTTGTTCTCATAGGATGCTGCCAACTTTAAATAATCAATGTAGTACTTTTTAATCTCATCACGTGTAAAACCTATCATCTGAGAATAGGCACTGTCATTAGTGATATCGTTGATATCAGAGCCAACTGAAAATATTGCTACATCTTTTAATCTGGTGACACCAGTAATTCCTAAGAACTTAATTGCAAACTTATCTTTGATGTTGGCATAAAAGCTTTTGATTTTTTCCTGAAATTGCTTATATAGAGTTTCATTATTGATGTTTGCTGTCATCTGACAGTCATACTCATCAATTAAGATTACGATTTGACGGTTCTCCAATCTTAATTGTTCCAAGAGATGGTCTATGGAGTCTTCAGCTTCTTCCTTCTCTTTATAGGTTGTGACTTTATTTAGTTCTGCAAATTCGGTTATTTTAGAATTAAGTTTATTATTAAATTTCTCTAATGAGTTTTTATCAAAATTTAAAAAATTCAGTCTTAATACAGGATAGGTAGGTTCTGTCCACTTGTCATAAATCCAGGTTCCTTTAAAGTAAGGCTCTACACCTGTTTCAAATAAAGTTGCTATGGTATCTAAGGTAAGAGATTTACCAAAACGACGTGGTCGGGAGATAAAAACTCGCTTTAGTTTGACGAGCTTTGGAATATATTCAGTCTTATCAACATAGATAAAGTTCTCTAAAGTAAAATCTATAAATGAGCCTGTTGAGCTGATATCTTTCATTATTATTCTCCGACCAATCTATGATCGATTATACAGATAAAACCATCAAAATAATCCTGAAAATGATTTTTAACAGGCTAAAACTCCACTTGAATAAGCCTAAAGTTTTTTTTACTCTCTAATATAAGTTACTAACAGCTCTTGAGCTAATAACGTCTAGTAAGATGCTTGTAAAGATAGTGAGCTAATGGCTTAGCACTTGTCTTGGTAATAGCAAAACCAGACTTTTGAGCAGTTCTTAATGCTTTGATATTATCAAAGGCAGCTAGTGTTGAAATACCATCTAAGTAGCCTTCGTCATAGCATTTTGAAGAGTACTGTCTTAGCTTTACACCAATGCCTTTATCCTGGTACTTGTATTCAACACCGACATAGAGTTCATGTATGACTTTTTGATTTGCTTCTACAGGCTGGAAAAAGAAAAGATCATAAGCTATTACTTTGTCATTATTATCGACAACAACGCTTATAAGCTCTTTTGCTCTAAAGCGGTATAACCAGACTAACCATGGATAGAGAGGTTGTCTGAAAAGTTCTAAATGCAAATTTTCAATCTGCTTTAAATACTTAGCTTCACCTCGTTTGAAGGTAAGAGTTACCCCCTCTCCTACCTCTACCTGTTCTGTAAGATCACGGCGAATTTTGTAAGCTCTTTTCATGTTAAATCTGATGTTTTTCATATGTACTGCTTTTTCAGCTAATTCATGAAGAAATTGCATATTTATCTCCTAAAAATTCGCACTGTTCTAGAGCAAAAAGAACATTTTAGTAATCTCTTGCATTATTCAATGCTTGTTATTAAATTATAGTTATTAAGTGAATATTTACAAATAAGCTAGCAGATTAACGCTAGTAAAATATAGTTTGAGGAAAATATGAATTTTGTAAAAAGCGCCATTTTAAGTGTTGCAGTTCTATCAGCTGCAAACTCTTTTGCTGATGGCAATGTACTAAGAGTAGCAACCGAGCCTTCATTTGCTCCATTTGAATTTATGGATCAGAAAACTTCAGAACTAATTGGTTTCGATGTTGATATCATCAATGCAGTAGCTGAAGTTGAAGGCTATAAGACCAACATTTCAAGTATGCCTTTTGATGGTCAGATCCCTGCTGTTGTAACTAACCAGATTGATGTTGCAATCTCAGGCTTTACTATTACTGATGAGCGCAAAAAGATTGTTAACTTCTCAGAGCCATACTACGATGCAGGTTTAGGTGCTTTAGTTCGAATTGAAAAGAAAGATGAAATTAAGAAATTAGCAGACTTAAAAGGAAGAAGCATCTGCGCTCAAATTGGTACCTCTGGTGCGATGTTTGCTCAAAAGATTGAAGGCGCTAACGTAACACAGTTTAATACAGCATCAGAAGCTTTCATGGAGCTTAACAAAGGTTCATGTGATGCAACTGTAAACGACAAGCCTGTATTAGAGTACTACTTAGCTACCTCAAAAAATGACAAACTCTTTATGATCAATGATAAGTTCACTCACGAGCAGTACGGTATCGTTACCTCAAAGAACAATAAAGAGTTATCAGATAAGATTGAAGATGGCTTGAAGAAGATCAAAGCTAACGGTACTTATGACAAGATCTACGAGAAGTGGTTTGGTAAAAGAGAAGAAACAAAATAATCTCTAGTTCTTTAAAAACCGTATTAAAAGGTCAGCTTGCGCTGACCTTTTTAGTCTTAAAGGAGAGAAAAGGCTAAGCCTTTTCAAAGAAACTGCGCATCTGAGCTATTGGCTCTTTACCGCGAGACTCTAAAAAGTCTAAGACCTTTAAAGGAGAGGTATTAATAATCTGATCTTCGCCTATATTTGCATCCTTTAAAATTTCCATCACACTCTCAAAATTACCTAAATAATAGCTAATATGAGAATCAGTACCTAAAGATATGGTGGTGCCAATTTTTTTAGCAAGATGTGCAATCTTTACGCAATTCTCATGTGAACCTTTTCTGGTATTAACATCAGATGATGAGTTAATCTCAACTGCTACATTGTACTTTTTAGCAGCTACAAGCAACTCTTCGTAATCACAAGGATATGAGGCATTACCAGGATGTGAAATCACATCTACAAGACCTTTTTCCATGACACTGATGTAGTTTTTTAAGTGCTCCTCTGGATTTGTAGGAGGATTGTTTGGATGGAAGCCTGCTAAGACAATATCCAGCCTGTCTCTGTAGTATTTATCAATATCAATAGTGCCACCTGGCATGATATTAGCTTCGATACCACGTAAGACAGCAATACCTTCACAAATTCTTGGAACTACTTTTAAATTACCAAAATGCCAGACATGAGGAGCATCCTCTAGTGATGGACCATGATCGGTTGTTGCAAACATCTTAATACCACACAATTTGGCCTGATGGACATATTCAACAATAGTTGAATAAGCATGATAACTTGCAACTGTATGTGTATGTAAATCAATTGGAAACTGCATGTTGACTCCCAAATAATCTTGCCTAATCTATTACCGGTATCCAATGCTCTGTCTTATAAGCATCAAAGCAAAGCTTAATTTGCTCAATGGTAGTAGTACCTACTCTTAAATCATCTACAGGGATTTCATCTAATGAAAAGAATCGTCGTTCTAAGGTCTCAGAGTTTTTACTAAACTGCCCCTCCCCCTCTTTACAGATAGTAAAGGCTGCCAAGATATGAAATGGCTGTGAACTCTTATTCCATTTGCTCTTATCGAGCATTGCTACAAACTTGTATGGAGAGACCACCATACCGGCTTCTTCACGAACCTCTTTAGTGGTATTAGAAAAGATTGACTCACTCTCATCGCACCAGCCTCCTGGCATTGACCATTTTGAGTTTTTAGCCTCTTTTACTAAAAGGATTTGGCCTTCAGAATTAAAGACAGCTGCACGAGTATCAATCTTTGGAGTGATATAGCCTTTATCCATACAGATAGCTGCTTTGACCTTTTCTAATGGTTCTTCAGTCATGGTAGCAACCATAGATGCAGCAATCTCACGCAATCGTTCAAAACGCTCAATATCAAAAACATTCTGGCAATAGGTAAGACCGATCTGTCCTATAGCCTGAATTTCTTTAGCCCATTTGTAGAACTGATAATTCAGATTGTCGTAAGTAAAAATAGCACCTACGATATCCCATGGATTTAAAAAGTAATGAGCTACTTTTACTGAACGTTCTAATCTTGTGCCCCATACAGCTAAACCAAAATCCACACCAGCATCTTTTGCACATGTAATATCACTTTGTGTATCACCAATAAATAAGATCTCATCACGCTTGGCACCTGTCATCTCCATATACTTTAATATTGAGTCAGGAGCTGGCTTTGGCTTTCCCACATCGGATGCGCTAATAGAAATATCAAAATATGGGGTAAGCTCAACCGGCATTGGGGAAGCAAATAAGTTCTCCTTTCCGCCAATTACTCTTGCTCGAGAGGTAATAATGCCAAGCTTTAAACCTTTTTCTTTCAGGTGCTTGATAACGCCCATTACACCATCAAATGGCTTAATTTTATCAGCATATTTTTTTACATTATCAGCCCATTCTACAGAGAGCTTTTCAAACTCATCTTCAGAATAGTGAAGCTCTTTATTGGTGTCTTTAGCTGATGATCCCATAAAGCGGGTTAAAGAGTCATAGGTTTCATGAGTATTAGGATCAATTCTTTTGACAACATCAAATAAAGCCATGGTATAGGCATATTCAGTGTTGTAGATAGTGCCATCAAGATCAAAAAGAATATGAGAATATTTCTTTAACATGACAGTTCTCCTGATATGCAATTTACAGCTATCACGGTTACTACATTTAAATTTACTGTAAATTTAATCTCAAGATTATAAAGTTTAGCACTGTAAATCTTGGTGTCGTGTTCATTGTCTTTGTAAGCTGGGCGAGGATCTTGAGATAAAGTCTGAGTAATAGCCTCAAGTCTTTTAGGACCTACAAAGGATTCAATATAGTCATCAAGATTGTCTTGATAGACAACCTCTAAAACTTTTGGCTTTTCTTTAGCAAAGCCTCCTTTTGCATTAGGTACTGAGTCCACAAATGGGATATAAGGCTTGATATCAATTACAGGAGTACCATCAACTAAATCTGCACCTTTTACCTCAAGTTTGACCTTACCGTTTTCTCTTATCACACGATTGAGTTTTACGATGGACAGCCCCAAACGATTAGGTCTGAATGGAGATCTTGTGGCGAAAACTCCCACAGAAGTATTGCCACCTAATCTAGGGGGTCTTACCTTAGGTCTAAATGAGGTGTATTCCACCCTGTCGAACAAAAAGATCACATGAATATGAGAGAAACCGTCTATGCCGACAAAAGACAATTCATCATTATATGGAGGATAAAACTCAATTACCGAGAGAGCATCTGGTGCAAGACCAGGCTGTCTTGGAACAGCAAACTTCTCGGCATAGGGTGAATGTATGAAACCAATAGGTTCTATATTGAAACTATTTTGACTTGGTATGCTTTGAGTCATCAACTACTAGTGCATCGGCATAACAGGTAACAGATACTAGACAGGCAGGAGTATTAGTTAAGCGGACACATTTGCCAAACTTAATAGCATTTGCGCCTAAATCAGCTGCCTTAATTCTAGCTTTAGTTCTTGCATCAGTTTCAGTTGCAATCGCATCAGTGTCTTTAATCTGACAAGATACACCTTCAACTAAACCTAATGAGCGGTTTGGCACTTTCTCAAGATCTTCTTCTGAAACTTCTGAAGCATATGAAGGCTTGAAGTACTCTTTGAAATTGCTAGGATCCACATTGGTCTTGAATTCAAAGTTTGAGCATGAGGTTAAAACTAACACAGATGCTGCAAGCAAAGCTTTTGTCAGTAAATTTGAATACATTTACATTCCTAGGAACATGAAAAGGCAGGTTACCCTGCCTTATTTAGTATTAAGCGCTAAAGTGTTCAATAGCGTTTTCGATTCTCTTTAAGGTACGCTCACGACCTACAAGCATCATGGTGTCGCCAATGCCAGGAGACATAGCGCTACCGGTTACAGCAATACGCAGTGGCTGACCCACCTTGCCCATACCAATTTCACGTTTTGCAGCAACATCTTCTAATACTTTATCGATTGACTGAGCATCCCATGAAGGTAAAGCCTGTAATGAAGCTAAAGCATCCTTTAGTACATCAACTGAACCTTCTTTGATCCACTTCTTAACACCAGCAGGATCATACTCAGTGATCTCCTGATAGTAGCAAGCAGCCTTCTGAGCCATCTCTTTTAGAGTATGGGTTCTTTCGCAGTAGTTGCGAACGATTTCCTCAGGAGCAGGACCCTTTGATAAATCAGTAATACCGATTCTGTTTAAGTGCCATATCAACTCTTTAGCTACCTCTGTAGCTGGTAGAGTCTTCATGTAATGAGCATTTAACCAGTCTAATTTCTTAGTATTAAAGCCAGAAGCACTCTTGGTGATTGCATCTAATGTGAATAAAGAAATCATCTCCTCGCGTGAGAAGATTTCCTGATCACCGTGTGACCAGCCTAGACGAACTAAGTAGTTAACTAAAGCCTCAGGTAAGTAACCATCTTCACGATACTGCATTACTGATACAGCACCATGACGCTTTGATAACTTGGTACCGTCATCACCTAAGATCATAGCTAAGTGGCAGAATACTGGAACTGGAGCACCTAAAGCTTTGTACAGGTTAATCTGACGAGGTGTGTTGTTAACATGATCATCACCACGGATGATGTGGGTAATACCCATATCCCAGTCATCAACTACTACGCAGAAGTTGTAGGTTGGGGTGCCATCAGAACGCTGAATGATGAAATCATCTAACTCTGAATTCTTAAACTCAATATGGCCTTTTACCATATCGTCAAATGCTACAATACCGTCATCTGGATTTCTAAAACGGATAACGTATGGCTCATCTGGAGCATGCCCTGAATGATCATCTCTGCAGTGACCATCATAGCGAGGCTTTAAGCCGTTCTTCATCTGCTCTTCACGCATTTTCTCTAAGCGCTCTTTAGAGCAGTAGCACTTGTAAGCTTTGCCTTCTTTTAATAACTGTTCAATAACTTCATGGTAGCGGTCAAAACGCTTGGTCTGATAGTAAGGACCTTCATCCCATTTCAGATCGATCCACTTCATTGACTCAATAATAGCGTCAATAGCTTCCTGAGTTGAACGTTCTCTGTCTGTATCTTCAATACGTAATACGAACTGTCCATTGCAGTGTCTTGCATATAGCCATGAGAATAAGGCTGTTCTAGCACCACCTACGTGTAAGAAACCGGTAGGAGATGGAGCAAATCTTGTTTTAACGGTCATGATTATTTCCCATTTAAAAAATTTGCCATATTTTACCACGACTAAGACAGTCGCGCTCATTAAAAAATGAAATGGGAGGTATCTGCAACTTTCGTTGCAGATACATTGGGGGTTAATAAAGAAATGTTTTAAAAATCGTCTAAGTTTGGCTTTGACGATTTAGGAAATCTCTATTTTGCAGGAGTCTTGAGCTTTGGAATTGAAAGATCAGGATGTTCACCTGACCATGCAGTCTTTTCAGCTACAGCACGTAATGCTGTAAGCTCATCTTCTGAGAGCTTAAAGTCAAAGATATCAGCATTCTGTCTGATTCTTTCAATATTAGAGCTCTTAACTAGAGGTAATACCTCATGATCTAAACAGAATCTTAAGAGAACCTGACCTGCGCTTACCTGATGCTTGATTGCAATTTCCTTTACTACAGGTAAATCAATTAAAGCACCACGACCTAATGGCATCCAGGCTTCAACTACAATGTTATGACGGTGGCAATAATCAACAGCGCCTGTCTGCATGTAACCTGGGTGGAACTCAATCTGATCTACACAAGGTTTAACCTCAGATTTTAAAGCATCAAAGTGATGAGGTAAGAAGTTTGCAACACCAATTGATTTAGTCTTGCCCTCTTCTTTTAACTCAATAAAAGTCTGCCAGGCTTTAGCTAATCTGTCTTCCCATCCATCATCTTCTTCGGTTGCACGTGGCCAATGGATAAGAAGTAAATCAACATAATCCAACTGCAGTTTTTCAAGTGAACTTGCAAGTGAAGCTCTAATCTTTTCAGGCTCTAAATCGTCTTTCCAAACCTTGGTGGTAACAAAGATCTTCTTTCTATCTATGCCTGATAACTTAATGGCTGTACCTAATGCTTCTTCAGTTCCATACAAAGAAGCGGTATCAAAATGTCTATATCCTAATTCAATGGCATGAAGCAGTGTATCGATACCTGCCTGACCTTTGTCAATCTTATAGGTTCCAAAACCTAGACAAGGAATTTTATTGCCATCTAATAATTTGAAGGTGCTATGTAGATCTTTTAGTGTCATTTATTACTCCAAAAGTTTTAATGCAGCTTTCATAAAGGGAAAGTACATAGTTGTGTTTTCCCTTCTACATTTTGTGTGTTATGAAATCGTTGATTATCTAACTCAAAGCGTTAAGTCAAAGTCAGTACGAGCTCAGCTTATAAAGCAAAATTTCTAACTGACTATAGATTGTGATCTTATTTTCACAATTTTTAAGTTCTTACTTTAAATTTTTGAAAATTTGTCACAAATAATTTTCAGAAGTTGCGAATTCACGCACATTTAGAAGTGATGCATGTGGTAGACAGTTTAAAAGATTATTTTTTACAAAAAGTTTTGGTGATGAAAAAGAAGTGTCCAAAAGTTCATCAATTTGATTTACTAGCATAAAACGCCACTAATCAAAATTCTCTAAATTTTTATCATGTATAATTAAAGCAGAACCGATGAATTGAGAACAAGACAATGACAACAAAACAATTCTTACCATTACCATATGGAAAAGATGTCTATAGTGAGCTAAAAGGTAACGGATGCTACTTTGTAGATAAGACACCATATCTTAAAGAGCTTATTGATAAAGATAAGTCAAATGTAATGTTATTTACTAGACCCAGACGTTTTGGTAAGACACTGTTTATGTCCATGGTTGAGTATTTTTTGAAAATAAACTCAGCAAATCCAGGTGACACTACACTTCAGCAAAAGTTGTTTAAAGACACCAAGATATTAGAAGACAGAGAGTTCTGTGCAAAATACATGGGACAGCATCCAGTTATCAGTCTTACCTTAAAAGGTGTTCAAGGAAAGACCTTTAAAGCAGCTTACTATAAATTAGCAGAACTTATTGTAGCAAAAGCTAATGAATACAGTTTCTTAAAAGACAGTCAAAACTTAAACGATAAAGAAAAAGCTAAGTTTGATTTGCTATGTGATGAGATGTATCTAAAAAGAGCAGATGAAGAAGCGCAATCATATGCAACTTCATCCATCATAAATCTTGCAACAATGCTGTATAAGCATTTTAAAAAGCAGGTCTATGTCTTAATTGACGAGTATGATGTGCCATTAGCTAAAGCGCAGGAAAAAGGCTACCATGATGAGATGGTAACTTTAATCTCATCTTTGTTTGATTTCTTTAAAACCATTCCCCAAGATCCTGAGACTGGTGAACAATATGTAAGTAAAGTCATAATGACAGGCTGTCTGAAGGTTGCAAAAAACAGCATCTTTACAGGTGTAAATAACCTCTATGTGAATACTGTTACAAGTCAGTTAAAGCAATATACAGGTATGATTGGATTTACCAAAGAAGATACCTATAAATTCTTAAAAGACTACGAGTTAGATGACTTTGCTCAAAAGGTAAAAGATAACTATGACGGATACAAGTTCTATGACAAAGAGATGTTCTGTCCATGGGATGTGGTAAATTTCATTAAAGACAACTTTGATTTTAAACAGCAGGGGCTGTTGTCAAAAGTAAAAGCAAATAATTACTGGGCAACATCAACCTCAAGTCATGCTGTATATGAATACTTAGGATAT
>ERZ1034973.34-NODE-34-length-85976-cov-105.152023_pt1 | contig 85976 bp, 55 predicted proteins | sample MGYA00520686_ERZ1034973 | MGnify/ENA primary metagenome ERZ1034973 (study PRJEB33766, sample SAMN09781775) | gut metagenome | biome: gut microbiome | host: Homo sapiens | place: Madagascar | study: EMG produced TPA metagenomics assembly of the PRJNA485056 data set...
CTTTGCCATTTTAATTATATTACTTTGCCATTTTAATTATATTACTTTGCCATTTTAATTATATTACTTTGCCATTTAATATTATATCTTGACTTTAAGACGTCTTTGACACCGAAAAGCACAAAAAAATCCCCCCATTCGGCAAAGCCGAACGAGAGGACTCCAATAGTATTTAAGTATGAAATAATGTTTACTTGCTTGCAATTGTCAGGCCAGTAACCTCTACGCTTCCACTATACGAGTTGATGCTCCAGCAGTTGCGCTGTATGCCATATATACGGTTGGTGTAGCAGCATACATCGTTGATGTACATGGTACAAATGCTGTTGTCGGTAGTGATAACGATGTGATAGGTGTTGTCGGCAGGACGCTGGAACACGTAGCTATCGCCATTGGCAAGGAAGCCTATACCTGCTGTGCCTTGTTGCTCAAAGTTTACCTTGCGAGTTTCTTCGCCCTCATCGTTAATGACAAGCGAGTAGAACACGTCGGCATCAGTGCCACGAACAAGCGAGATACCAAACTTGTCGCGCTTGCCAGCTGTCTTAACAGTGAACTCGATACGGTTCTGATAGCCTAGACGTGGGAACAAAGCCCAGGCATTGCCAGTAAGCTTAAGGTTTGAAGCGTCGCCTTCCACCTTGTTGTTTTCATTATTCTCGCTCTTGGCAGCTATGGTTGGTGTAGCAGCATTGTCAAACTTGGCAGCTATTCCAGGAACCTCACCCAAGGTAAGAGTACCGTCTTCGTGCTGAATAAGCTTGTGTGCGACAAGGTTGCCAGCCCACTCCAAAGCCTTGGTATTATCCTTGCCCGAGCGTGTGGCGCACCATCCCCAGATGTATCTGTTTGTGCCATCCGATGCAGTCTTGGCAGCATACAAGCCACGTCCGTCAAGAAATCCCTCGTGCGAATCGGGCCAAAGACCGGCATCGTTCTGTGTGCAAGCCTTAAGTTCGTCGAGCGTGCGACCCTTGAAATACTGCACACGGCGCACAGCTTCGTGAATTTCGCTGTATACAAGGTACCACCAATCGCCCATCTTAAACACGTCAGGACACTCATAGAAGCGGTCCCACATGCACTGCATAAATACGCCCTTATGCTCCCAAGTCTTAAGGTCGGCAGAAGTCCATTCAGCCAAAACACCCTTGCCATTCTTCTTGCCAGCCACCAGCATATGATATAGATTGTCGTCGCCACGGAACACAAACGGGTCGCGGAAGTCGTGCTTATCGTATCCATAATCGGCTCCCTTAAGATAGAATGTACGGCTCTTGGTCCAGTGCTTAAAGTCGGCACTGGTAGCCATCATAACCATCTCGCGGCTGTCGCCGGCATTAAGCTGATACTTATGTCCGGTAAAGAAGGTGTAGTAGAGCTTGTCTGCCTCGTTGTATATTGTAGAACCAGTACCGATAGCGGCATCCTGCTCGTTTATTCCACCGCAAGGAATAATCTCGCCAAGCGAGGTATATGATGCGGCATCAGTAGTGCTGACAGCCCATATAGGATGATAAGTGCCTACTGGATTAGGACGATAATCCTGAAGATACAGAATTTTGAAGTCCTTGGCAACTGGGTCGTAGAAAGGCATAGGGTCGCCTACATAGCCACTCTGTGGCTTATAGTAGATGTCCTGAGCCGCAACATCAGACGATGCAAATAGAGTGGTAGTAGACCAGTCGCGCTGTTCGGACGTATTGTTGTCGTCGCTGCAGGCGGCAAGCGGCATAATAGCCGCTGCTGCCATAAGGATTGAATATATCATTGATTTCATTGCTTTCAGTATTTATTACTTATTCATAAGATAATTGATGGCATTCATTGTCATTGTCTCAACATTCTTGTGGTAGCGGTCGCTTGAGGCATCAACCGTTGTATGCCAGTCGTAGCAACCAGAGCCAATACAGATGATGCCGCCCTTGCCTTCTTTTGCAGGGAATTCCCATACAACGATAGCACCGTCGCCACCAAAGCCTAATGCCTTGCCACCGGTCTCGTTTTCCCAAACCTCATTGCTTGCATAGCCACCCCAGTCGTTTCCGATGTGCCACTGTGCGGTAGAGTTGGTAATGCCATAACCAGTGTCGCATGTATAAACACCGTTTGCATCGTCGCCCGCTACAAGGTTCTGGTAGATAGCATGGCTGTTGTTGCCGTTCATAAAGAAGTTCCAAGGACCGCCTGTTATCTCTGGGCTATCCTCTTTACCGCCCCAACAGTTGTTAGGACAACCCTCGTTCTTTACAGCACCTATAAATGCCGGAAGGTTTGTAGCGTAACGTGTTAAGAGGAAAGCACCGCCTGCATTGTAGAAGTCGCGCAGTTTGGCGGCAGCGTTTATTGCCTCAGGAGCAGCTTTCTCGAATGCAGCCTTGCCGTCGACACCGCCATCCTTGTGGTAGTGCCACCAGATAACCTTGCACTCAGATAGATCAACCGAACCATTCATAATATCGTCGAACGATACATAGAGCGAGTTTGGAACGTTATCTGTCATCCACTTGCAAGCATCAGCCTCCTCAGCGTTCAAGCCACTCATATCCTTGGCTGTGCCTACAAATACCATTACAGGCTTGTCAATAGACTTTACGGTTACGGTATAAGTGGCCTTGGCTGTGTTGTTCTCTACGGTGAACTGTACCGGATTGGTAAAATCTACCGGCATGTCGCTCTGTGGAGTAACTGTGGCATTCTCGCTTACTGTGATGTTAGGCACAAGTTGAGTAACGTCGACACCGCCTGGAACAAACACGCTAATAGTCTTTGCAGCTTCGTCGATTGTGCCTACATAAGTGCCATTAAGCTTGAACGAGAGAATCTTAGCCTCGTCGCGCATGGCCTTGATAGTCCAATCGAGAAACACATCACCGTTGCTTACGCGCATAGAATGTGCAACCGACATGTTGAGCTTATCGCCTACTGCAAGGTCGGCAGTGGCTCCATCGCTCAGTTCGAGCTTAGAAACGCTCATTTCATTTGTATCATATGTCTCGGGTACACGCACAGTAACGGTGCGCGAAGCTATGTCTACCGAGCCCTCATACTGGTCGAGAGCCAATGCCTTTACAGTACAGTTGCCTGTAAGTTGTAGGTCCGACGTATTGTCGTCGCTGCAGGCTGTGGTGGCAAAAGCCACCGCAGCTACAGCCAGCACCATATATAAATAATGTGCAAACTTGCTTGATATCTTTTTCATAATTGCTTTACTTTTTTACCAGTTACCAATGTTCTGAGTATAGTGGCCGTTTGATGCCGAGATCTGACTGAACGGTATTGGCAAATACTCGTTGCGGTTTTTAGTGAACTTAGCATCCTTATAGATAGAGCAGTCGCCTGCCTCCTCGGCGTAATACTTGTTAAGCACCTCGGCAGCCTCGCCCCAACGAACAAGGTCGAAGAAACGTTCGCACTCCATACCCATCTCCAAACGGCGTTCCATCTTAACTATCTTGAGGGCCTCTTCCTGATTGTAAGTGCCCCTATATGTAGAGATATTCATGCGTACGCCATAATCGGTCTCGTAGTTTGATATTACACCAAGGCTATGCTTAGCACGTGTGCGCAGCTGGTTTACAAGAGCGATGGCCTCGTTGATCTTGTTGAGCTGAACAAGAGCCTCGGCACGCTCGAGAAGAACATCGGCATAGCGGAATACTATGCGGTTCTCAGAAGTACCCCACCATGAGCCCTTGATTAGGTAGCCACAATCGGGGTCTACATTCTGCTTCAATGTAACATAGTAGCCATATAGTCCGTGCGAGCGACTCCATGTGTCGGTCTCGTCCATCATATATTTCTTGTTGAACTCGTAGGGTAGTCCGGGAATGCCAACAGTAAGGAAGAGACGTGGATCGGCATAGTCGGTAGACTTGTCGTAGTCCTTGTCGTTGAAGTTGTCAAGGTAAGGCAGACCGTCGGGTTTGGTGCGGAATGCGTTTACCATATTTTGCGACGGCTTGTAGAAGTCGCAACCACCATCGGTAACACCAGCTATGTTAGGCACTATAAGTCCGTAACTCCAGTTGAGATTACCAAGTTTTGTACCGTCGTTCATAGAATACTGTATAGCCCAAATACTTTCTACACCATTCTCGTACTGAGTCTCAGGACGGAAGTTGTTGTGGAAGTCGGCCTCAAGATCAAAGCCTCCTGCCTGGTAGATGCTGGGGTCGCTATACTCTACAACCTTCTTAAGGTCGTCGGGCGAAATGCTTGTAACCTCGTTGGTCTGAGCATTGTCCTGATGGTAAGCCTTGTAGAGATATGCCTTTGTAAGGAAAGCTGCGGCTGCGGCCTTAGATGGGCGACCAACCTCAGTCTGCTTAACCGGCAAAACCTTGTAGGCATCCTCAAGGTCGTTGATGATAAGTTGCCAACCCTCATCGTTGGTATACTGTGTGTTAGACAGATTGTTATAGTCCTCGATAGTGAGGTTGGGGTTTGTTACAAACGGGATGTTCTTGTACAGACGCTTCAAGAGGAAGTGGCCGTAAGCACGCAGGAACTTCATCTCGGCCACACGCTCGTCCTTGAGAGGATAAGCTGCAGCGTCAAGTTTTTCGAGCTGTGCCAAAGCTGTATTTACACGCGAGATGCAGTTGTACAGACGTTCCCACATGTCGCTTATATTCCAGTTGGTTGTCAAGATACCTTGAGATATCTCGAGCTGATGGAACACATCGCCGTCGGAAGTACCGTTGCCGCCCTTGTAAGCGTCGTCCGAGCGCACGTCGAAGTTCCACATAGAGAATGACGAGTTGATATCCTCGGCCGACATAAAGACAGCATAAGCCGAGATAACCAAGTTGTCGATGCGACTTGGGTCCTTAACCTGTGTCTCGTCCAATGTACCCTGAGGTTTCTGATTGTCGAGAAAGTCGTCGCAACTGCCCAATGACAATGCACCTGCCGTAATGAAGGTGGCGAGGGCTATACGGCTGAATATATTAGTTTTCATTATTGTAATGTCTTTTTAAGTTTTTTACTTTTCACTTTTCCCTTAACTATTGGATTTTTCCCTTTTCACTTTTCCCTTTTCACTTTCTAAAAAGTAACGTTCAGTCCGAAGGTAATGTTCAAAGGAATAGGATAACCGTAGTTAGGGTTCTCAGGGTCAACACCAGTGAAGCTGCTGCTCTTTATAGTAAAGAGGTTCTGTGCACTGAGGTAGAAGCGCAGGCGCTCCATAGCAAGCTTCTGAGCAAAGCTCTTAGGCACATTATAGCCAAGCTGTATGGTGCGGAGCTTGAGGTAAGAACCATTCTCAACCCAGTAAGACGAAACACGCTTCTCGTTGTTGTTGTCTGAGAGAGTAACAGCTGGGATATTACTGCCAGGATTGGTTGGGCTCCATGCATCGAGCAAACGACGTCCCTTGTTGAGGTAACCAATGTTCAAGCCTGCCCAAATATCAGTTTCCTTCTTGAGGTCAGAGATGATATCAACACCCTGAACGCCCTGGAAGAAGGCAGTGAAGTCGAAGTTCTTATATTCGAGATAGATGTTGAAACCGTAGGTGAAGTCGGGTGTCGGATCGTAAATCCACTGCTGGTCGGCCTCTGTTATCTTGCCATCGTTGTTAAGATCCTTCCAACGAATGCGTCCGAGAGCAGCTCCCTCCTGAGTGGCATGGTTGTCAATCTCTTCCTGCGACTTGAATATACCGTCGGCTACATAGCCTACTTGCGAACCCATAGCATGACCTATTACACTCTTAACACCATTTCCACCGAATGTGCCCTTAGCTGCTATGGTAGCCGGAAGCTTTGTAATCTTGTTGCGATAGGTACCAATATTGGCATTTACATCGTAACGCAGACCCCACTTAGTAGTCTTGCGATAGCCAATGTTAAACTCAAAGCCCTTGTTCTCCATCTCACCGGCATTAATCCACTGTGTAGAGCCCTCGCCCATAGCAGCGATACCAATCATTTCTACAAGAATATCCTTGGTATTCTTGAAATACCAATCAAAGGTACCATATAGCGAATTGCGGAAGAAAGAGTAGTCGAGACCGATGTTGGTCTGAGTTGTTGTCTCCCACTTGATACCGTTGTTGCCGAGCTGATTACGCTTGAAACCTGAAGGCAGAGTCTGTCCACCGTTGGTTCCGGCTATATCATATGATGTACCGTAGCTCTGTCCACCATTCTCATTTACGCCGTAATTACTTACATAAACCGTATAGCGAGCGAGGTTTGAAATTTCTTGGTTACCAGTCTGCCCCCATGATGCACGCAACTTGATGTCATCAATCCAACGTACGTCTTGCAAGAATTTCTCGTTGTTGATACGCCATCCAGCAGATACTGAAGGGAATGTAGCAAAGCGATTGTCCTTACCAAAACGTGATGAACCATCACGACGCATTGTCAACGAAGCCATATAACGGTCGGCGTAGTTGTAGTTGAGTTTGCCGAAGAACGATACAAGCGAATAGCCCGAACCAGAGCCGTAAGCCTGGGCTGTGCCAGTACCTGCATCAGGCCACATATAGTCGGGGTTAAGGATAATGTAGTCTTCCTTACGTCCAGAGAAGTAGATATCGTCCTGACGGTTGAGCTCCATACCAATCATAGCGTCGAGACGATTCTTGCCAAACTCGGCATTGTATGTAGCCACAGCATTCCACATCCACTTGGTCCAATGTTCCTGCTTTGCCTCAACAGCATTAATCTTATTGGCAACATTGCCTTCGGTTACGGGATAGGTAAATATGCGCTGCTCCTTCTGCGAATAATCAAGACCGAAGGTTGAGCGAAGGTTGAATCCCTTAAATAGGTTAAGGTTTACATACGCATCTCCGAATGTACGCCAATATGTATAGCGGATGTCCTTATTACGCTCGAGCACTGCCACTGGATTGTAACGGTCAGGATAGCCACCTACTGGTCCGGCATAGCTACCGTCGGTTGTATAAACTGGCAATGACGGGTTAAACTGCAACACATTCTGAAGGAATCCGCCAGGAGCCGCAACCTCTGATGTGCGGTTAAGGGTGAAGTGCTCGCCAATAGTAAGCTTGTCGTTGATAAGCTTGTATTCGGTATTGAAGCGGGCAGAGAAACGCTCGAAGTCGGATGTCTTTATTATACCCATGTTCTTGTAATAGCCAAGCGAGAAATAAGACGAACCCTTCTGCGAACCATTACTTACACTAACGTTATAGTTCTGTATAACACCAGTGCGTGTTGTCTGGTCGTACCAATCGGTATCGGCTGCAGGTGTTGTGCCTGCATCATCAAGATACTTCTTCATTGAAATACCGTTGAGAATAGGCTGTCCAAGAGCATTATACCCCCAATCGTAGTGATAGCCCAAGCCGTTGGTGTTAGGATCCATACCATCGTTGACATAACCCTGCCACATAACCTGACCGAACTCCTTAGCGTTGAGCACCTCCATCTTATGGCTGTACATTGAGGCAGCAACAGAAGCATCAAGGTCTACCTTAATCTTACCGTCCTTACCCTTCTTTGTGGTGATGATGATAACACCATTGGCGGCACGCGAACCATAGATAGATGCCGAGGCGGCATCCTTAAGAATCTGGATAGACTCGATATCGTTGCCGTTGAGCTCGTGCATACCTGCCTTGGTAGGAACACCATCGATAATGTAGAGAGGATCGTTGTTGTTAAGAGTTCCGATACCACGAATACGAACGGTAGCAGAACCTGAAGGCGAACCATCAGCCGAGATATTCATACCAGGAACACGGCCTTGAAGGGCCTTCATAGGGTTGTTCTCGTTCTGTTTCTGCAGGTCGGTTACACTAACAACCGATACAGCACCTGTAAGATCGGCCTTACGCTGGGTGGTGTATCCAGTAACCACAACCTCCTCAACAAGCTTTGCATTCTCGCTAAGCTTAACATTCATTGTAGGTTTGGCTTCCAGAGTTACATTGTTATAACCGATGTACGAAAACTCGAGCTGTGCACCCTTCTTTACCTTGAGAGTAAACTTACCATCAATATCGGTAACCGTACCGTTGGTCGTGCCTTTCTCTACGACCGAGGCACCGATAATGGTTTCGCCAGTGGCGTCGGTGACAACTCCGCTTACATTCACTTCTTGAGCACTCACGATGGCAACAGCCGGTGTAAGGGCCAAGCTCATGAGCATTCTTTGTAAACTGTTCATGTGAAAATGGTTTAAGTTTTTAATTATTGTCGTAATTCTGGCTGCAAAATTAAGACGAGTAAAGGACTAACAATTGAAAATTTCGTTCATGGGATAAAACATTTCGTTCATGTAACGAGATTTTGTGTGTTAGTCCTTTCCGTTAGTGTAAAAGGGCTGTCTTACACAGCCCTTTTGCTAAAAATATGATTTTTTATGAAGAACCTGTACTGTATCTGAATCATTCGCGACGCAGTTCAGTGGGGTTGATTCCATATTGTTTTTTGAAACATGTGGTAAAATAACTTGGCACAGCAAAGCCAACCTCATAGGCAATCTCGGAGATAGGACGGTCAGTATGACACAATAAGTAATGGCCACGATTAAGGCGCATCTCGCGTATAATATCACTGGGCGACTTGCCCGTTAAAGCCTTTATCTTGCGGTAAAGCTGCACACGCGAAAGGCGCAACTCCTTGCCAAGATCGTCCATCTTGAGATTGACATCGCCAAGATGCTGCATGGCAACCTCGCGAAAACGACCTATAAATAAGTTGTCGGCACTGTTGGTTTCGACAGTCTCAACTGTCTCTGTGCCACGATCTGACTGGGCAAGCTTTATCTTGCGACGGTTGGCAAGCATACTTTCAATACGTGTCATAAGCAAATCGATATTGAACGGCTTGGTGATATAGGCATCGGCACCATGTTCGTAGCCTTCGATACGTTGCGACTCGTTGCTGCGTGCAGTGAGTAGGATAACCGGAATATGACACGTAACGTCGTCGGCCTTAATCTTAGAACAAAACTCCAGACCGTTCATTATAGGCATCATAACATCGCTAACGATAAGGTCGGGCACGCTCTCGCGCGCCAATCTAAGTCCGTTGCGTCCGTCTGACGCGTCAATAACATAGTAGTATGCAGAGAGCAAAGACCTAAGATATGAGCGTATGTCGGCATTGTCGTCTACAATAAGTATGGTGTCAAGCTCCTCGTCAGAATTGTTATTGGTAACTATATTGCGTCGGCTGTCTTGCAAAACAAGCTTAGACACGGTCTCGTCTGATATTGTAGGTTGCTGAATCTGGCCAGTATTGTCGGCCACAGCCTCAACACGAGTCTGAAAATTAAGTACATTGGCAGTAAGATGTTCAAGTTCGGCAACGTTGCGTTGTATGATATCGAGCATTTGTTGCTGCTTTTCATCGAAGTGGCCTTGTGATATAAGGTGCTGAAGAGGGCCGGCTACAAGGGTAAGAGGTGTGCGCAACTGATGACTTGCCTTGGTAAAGAAAGCCACTTTCTCATCTGCTATCTGGCGCAAGCGGCGTCCAACCTTTGCCTTTGTCTTATATACATAATAATTATAGGCAGCAAGAATAATGAGCAACAACACGACGAGATAGGCAAGCCAACTGATGATTTTCTGGCTGCGATACATCTTCATATAGTTGTCGATATTGGCATAAATGGCGTCGAGACTGCTGGCTTGACTGGCAATCTCGTTGTTTTGCATCTCTACAATGTCGGCATTCTCGTCGGTAACAAGACTTGAATGAAGGTAATTCATACGAGGAACCGACTGTTTCTCTAATATGCGCATAGCAAGGGGCACCAGCATCTCGCCATGTGTAGGATATATGTAAGAAGCTGCAAAACAGCCTTTCTTAACAAGGTCAATACCCTGTCGCTCTCCTGGCAAACCATCAATACCAACAAACATTATGTCATGCTCCTTACCAACAGCCTTGGCTGCCTCCCATGCTCCAAGAGCCTCGGCATCGTTATGACCAAAAACACAATTGATATTAGGATCGTTGGCAAGACAGCGAGACATAATCTTGCGGGCACCGTCAACATTCCAATCGCCATTGACTGTGGTTGTAACGATATTGGGATAACGTTTCATTACCTCGACAAATCCTTTATGACGTTCCTCAACTGGCGTAGAGCCCTCAAGACCAGCTATCTCCAACACCCTACCCTTACCGTGAAGCTTATCGGCAATAAAGCGTGCCATTACACGACCTATCTCTACATTATCGGCTCCAACATATGTGGTATAACTGTCAGTATCGATCTTGCGGTCGAAAAGAATAACGGGAATACCTTTCTTATATGCACGTTCAACCGCCGGCGCTACCGTACTGGCGTCGCTCGGGGCAACAATAAGAAGGTCGACATTACTTTCGACCAAACTGTCTATCTGCTGTACTTGTCGCTTGGCATTGTTGTCGGCAGAACAAAAGCTAACGTCTACATTCTTATATTTGTACTGACCAATCTTTATCTCACGATTTACCTTCTGTCGCCAAGTATCGTTACTGCACTGCGACACTCCTATAACCGTGCGACGGTCGGAACATGATGCTAAAGCAAATAGTAAGTTTAAAGCTACTAATATCAATTTTATCTTCATAGCTATCTGTTTGTTTACAATCTTAAAGGTTTTATAGTTATAGTATTAAACAACTGCAAAGTTACAAAAACCTCTCGATATAAACGAATACTCGATTATTTATAGTAAATTTGCAGAATGATATATGAATTGCGACATATGCAATCGCATACAATACAACAATAAGCTAATGCAGATAAAACAATACACCGAAGACGCCGTAAGGCTGCTAAGCCAATTAATAGCTACTCCATCAGTGAGCCGCGACGAGAAGGTTGCAGCAGACATTATGCAGAAAGAGATGCAACGACTTGGACTTGAAACCCATCGCGAAGCAAATAATGTGTGGACCATAGGCAAGCAATACGACAACAACAAGCCTACACTTCTGCTCAATGCACATATAGACACGGTAAGGCCAGTAGCGTCGTGGACAAGAGAACCATTTAAGCCTGAGCTTGAGGGAGACATTTTATACGGACTCGGATCTAACGACTGCGGTGGCGGACTTGTTTCGCTACTGCAAGCATTCTGCTACCTTAACGAATATGGATGTGCTGGATACAACCTCGTTTACTTGGCATCGGCAGAGGAAGAGGTATCGGGCAAAGACGGCATAAGTAGGGCAATACCAATGCTACCACATATAGATGTGGCTATTGTGGGAGAGCCTACTGGTATGCAACCAGCCGTGGCTGAAAAGGGACTTATGGTAATTGACCTTAAGGCTCATGGTAAAAGCGGACATGCAGCAAGAGGCGAAGGCATAAACGCCATTTATAAAGCATTGGACGACTTGGTATGGATTCGCGACTATCGGTTCAAGCGCATTAGCCCGCATCTTGGTGCTACAGTGATGAACGCAACGGTAATAAATGCTGGAACCCAACACAATGTTGTACCCGATGTATGCAATATTGTAGTGGATGTACGTACCAATGAGATGTACTCCAACGAGGAAGTGTTTGAGTTTATAAACAACCATACTCAGTGCGAGTGTAAGGCAAGATCGTTCAGACTACACTCGTCGTCAATAGACTTAGAGCATCCTTTGGTAAAGCGACTTATAGATATGGGAAAGCAACCATTTGGGTCGCCTACACTTAGCGACCAAGCTCTGATGCCATGGCAGTCGCTAAAACTTGGACCAGGTGACTCGGCACGCTCGCACTCGGCTAACGAATATATAAGGATAAGCGAGATAGAAGATGCTATAAGCACCTACATACAACTATTGAAGATATAAAACATAAAACATACTACACATTAAAAACTCTAACAACAAAAGATTATGGAGAATAAACAAATCGAACTAATGCGTCGCGCCATTCGTCTATCCGAAGAGAGCGTGCGCAACGGAGGCGGTCCGTTTGGCGCTGTAATAGCTAAAGGCGACGAGATTATCGCAGAAGCATCTAACAGTGTTACTATAGACAACGACCCTACAGCACATGCCGAGGTGAACTGCATACGCAAAGCCACACGCCACCTTAGTACATTCGACCTAAGCGGATGCGACATTTACACATCATGCGAACCGTGTCCGATGTGTCTCGGTGCAATATACTGGGCTCATCTTGACCATATATATTATGCCAACGACCGCAAGGACGCTGCCAAAATTGGCTTCGACGACGACTTTATATATCAGGAGATTGCACTGCCCATAGAGAAACGCAACAAGACAATGATGCGACTGCTCGGAACAGAAGCCATTGAGGCTTTCCGTATGTGGGAACGCAATGACAAAAAAACAGAATATTAGTTATTACAACAATATTAGGCAATGACAAGAACAATAATAACAATGGCTGTCGTTTTGATGGCATGTCTGACCACAAACAGCGCATTGGCACAGACCAACAGCAAGTGGACTTTATATAATAGTTTCTCTGACATTACAGAGATAGAGCCAGCAGGAGGCACAGCATTTGCCTTGTGCTCGGGCGGACTATTCTCATACAACAGTGAGACGGGAGAGACTGCTGTATACGATAAGACCAATTGCCTGTCGGACGCAAGCATAAAGCACATTGCTTGGTCGAAACAGGCAAAACAACTTGTCATTGCCTACGAAAACAGTAATGTCGATCTTCTGACCGTAAACGGCAACGTTACTAATGTGCCCGATATTTACATGAAGTCGACAACATTAGACAAGACCATCAACCATATTTATATAGACGGAGCATATGCCTATATGTCATTGGGGTTGGGTGTGACTAAGCTCGACGTAAAACGCGGCATCATTGTAGATACATATCAGTTGGGGTTCGGCATAAACTATACCTACACTAAGGATGGATATTTATATGCAGCCTCAAAAACAAACGGACTGTATCGCGGCAAACAAACCGACAACCTGCTTGATATAAACAACTGGCAGCGAATAGGCGATTATGCTGAGCTGAATGAAAACCGTACTAATGTGGAGGATACTCAGGCTAAATTATGGTGGACACGTACTGAAGACAATAAACTTGCCTGCTATACTATAGACGCAGAGGGCAATCGTATATATAAGACTGAAGGTGTGCAACCGGAAGGACCAGCATCAAACCACTTCTACAGATTGTACTTCAATAACGGACTGATGTATGCTGTAGGCGGCTATTACTCAAGAGAGCTTGATGGTTGGTATCCAGGAGAAGTGCATGTATGGGACGGAAACAAGTGGAGCGAATTTGAACAACCATCAACAGCCACTACCGGTCATGATAACGTCGACTATATAAGCATGGACTTTGACCCTTTGAAGCCGGGACATGTAATGGTGGCGGCAAAGAGTGGTCTGTACGAATATCAAGACGGCAAGTTTGTAAAGTGCTACAATATGGACAACTCGCCCCTTACATCATGCGTCAACAGCAAAAAATACATTATCGTATCAGACATTAAATACGATGCAAACGGCACGTTATGGGTTTTCAATGCTGCAGTGGACAACAGTCTACTTACGCTAAGCCCTACGGGCGAATGGAAAGTACAAGCTGTATCGTCAAACATTAAGGCAAACGGCAACGGTTTTCTTGAGAATATCGTGATGACAGACAATGGTACCCGTATGTGGTTCTCAATGCGCGAATGGCAGAATTCAAAAATTTATGTATACGATATAACCAATAACCAGTTTGGAGCTTTCGGCCCGTCGTATGTCAATGAAGATGGCACAGTTGTAGAACCAAACGACCAATTTGATCTAACTTTGGATAGAGATGGCAACATATGGATGTGCACAACAAGTGGACCTCTATACTTCTCGCCGAACGACTTTATATCGGGCAACAATATTGTTACCCAACATAAGGTTCCACGCAATGACGGCACCAACCTTGCCGACTATCTGCTTGCCAATACCACAACAACATGTATGGCTATTGACGGAAGCAACCGTAAATGGATTGGCACACGCAGCGGAGTGTTCCTTATCAGTGACGACTGCAACACGCAGCTGCAACACTTCACTACCGATAACTCGCCACTGATATCGAACGAAATAATTGACATTGCAGTAGACCCCAACTCTAACATGGTGTATTTTGCCACAACAGCAGGTCTGTGCTCGTATGCAAGCGACGCAACACAACCTACCGACAAGATGACAAAGGATAATGTGTATGCATATCCTAACCCTGTACGCCCCGATTATACTGGTACTATAACCATTGTAGGTCTAAGCTATAAGGCCGACGTAAAGATAGTGACATCAAACGGAACTCTTGTTAACCAAGGTAGAAGCACTGGTGGATCATACCATTGGGATGGACGCGACCTTAAAGGCAAACGTGTGGCAAGTGGTATATATATGGTTGAAGCTGCTACTGAAGACGGCAGCAAGGGAACAGTATGCAAGATTGCGGTGGTAAACTAACAACCAGGAAATAATAAAAAAACGAGAATAATGAATAGCCCTAAAAGCTTTGTCAAGAATCTGCATAGGTGGATACTCATTGCTATACTCGCCATAATAGTAGTACACAACTATTACGGTGAGTATTGTGCCCACTGTGAGGGTTATGGATGGGATGGGTCTGTATACTATAAAGATATCCTTATAAACGGATTGGACCAATACACATCGGGGAACATCAGCCAATATCATACCCACCGAATGTTACCATTCCTAATAATACACTACATAATGAGGGTGCTGTCGCTTTCGTTTTTGCCAAATAACGTGATGCTTGTGAGTAGCATTATAAACACGTGTCTTCTTGCTATTAGTGTGTGGCTATTCTTCGGTATTTCACGAGCCAAGAAATGGAATTGGAAGACTGAAACTCTGATATTCGCTTTCTGTTTCTACAACTATCATGTGCTCAAGTTTATGGGATACTGTCCAGTAATGACCGATATGCCAACCTATACACTTAGCATAGCATTGGCTTATTTCTTTATAAAACAAAATAAAACAGGACTCATTACTACCGGACTGATAAGCATTGTAGTCTTTCCATTACTCGCACTTATGGCATTACTACTACTTGCATTTCCAAACAACAGTGTTGGCGAATACATACCGAGAAAAGAAAATGCAGCAAATCCACCAAGCAAGATAGATAAAGCCAACCATATTCTAAACGCAACTATGCGCGCAATACTCACATGGTGGCTACCTACTGCTTTCGTGGCATACATATTCTTCAGACTATATGTGCGTGGAATGGATAATTACCAATCGGTGTTCGTTACACGTTATCCACAGAATGTATGGATTTCGGTGGCAGGCATTATTGCATACATTATATTCTATTTTTATGCCACAATGCCGTTGCGAGCCGACTTTGCCACAACACTTAAACAGCTATGCACACGTAGACGTATATTAGCTATTGCCCTGTGGCTTGCCATATTCGTTGTGGTATATACACTGCCCACTATGTATGGCTTCAAGGGCAAATTCTCGCTGGTCAATGAGTTTGCACAAATATGTCAATTTCCTGCTACAGATGTGCTGATATTTATAGAGACACATTTTCTTTACCTCGGAATAGGCTTCTTGTTTGTGCTATTAATGTGGAAAGAGATATGCCGCGAGACACGCATTCTCGGCATAGGTGCAGTTCTCATACTGATGCTCTCGCTTGTTTTTCTCTCGGATATAGAGACACGCAAGATAACATGCTTCTATATATTCCTACTACCGATAATGGGAACCTTATTAGAGAAGAAGGTTATAAAGCTATACATTGTATACCTGATTGTGGCAACGCAACTTATATGCTCTGCCTTTTGGTTCAATATAAACACTGACGGCATAGCCGAAGCTTTCGCTACATACGACATTAATGTGTACTTACAGATGCCTGCCCAACGTTACTATATGTTCCAAGGGCCATGGCAGTCGCATCAAATGTATATGCTTATCATAATTATAGAGATATGTTTACTCGGCATACTGCAACTCTATCTTAGAAACAAAAGCAAGAACAACAACACATAACAATTAGCAATAATATAAAAAGTAATGAATATAATAAAGAAACTATCCATAATAACCATACTGCTTGCCACTATCTTTACGGGGCTTATTATTGCTACATTCTGCATTCCAACCTCTGCTGTACAAAAGAATGTGGAACAGTCGGCTATGCAAATACAACACGACGGAGTGTGGTATAAGCCTCTTGGCTGCTTTCTTTTTCAGATAGACAACCTTACAGACTGCCAGATGCTACGCATCAATGCCACAGCCGACTCCAACAGACCTGTATGGGCTGCCATGATAGCAGAACAATACGACAACACTATTGACACAATCAACTCATACAACAATGTTGTTGTATGTACAAAACATATAGCCCATACTGGCAGAACAAACTCTGATATATACAGTAATTACGCACGATACTGGCATGGATATCAGGTGTTGCTTCGTCCATTGCTAACACTTTTCAGTTACCACACCATACTTGTAATCAACTATGTATCATTGTTGTTTATTATATTAAGCGTGATATTAGCAACATATAGAATAGTAGGCAATGTGTTTGCCTTGACCTTGACACTAAGCCTTGCATTGACAAATATATTCATTGTACCTTTTGCACTACAATTCAGTACGTGCTACTATATATTCCTTCTTGCTATGGCTCTATTTATTATAAAGCCAGAATATACAAGAAGAAAAGACTTATGTATATACATATTCTTTATTATAGGAGCCATTACATCGTATATGGACTTTCTAACCACACCGGTTTTAACCCTTGGCATGCCCCTTGTAACACTTATCGCAATCAATGAAAAGAAAAATCACAGTAAACAACTACCCCCATCAACTAACACAAGAAGACATCAACAAGCACCTATAAAGACTATTATATACAATAGTATGGCATGGGGAGCAGGCTATGCAATACTATGGATCTTAAAATGGTGCATAGGAAGCTTACTTACCAAAACAAACATCTTTGATTCTGCAATGCACAATGCCAAACTAAGAGTAGGCAACACTCTAATATTCAACGGCAAAGAGATTCCTTTATCTGATTTCATACACCTTATATTAAATAAGGTGTACGCCATAATAAACCCGTGGCTCATAATACTTATTTTCGTTGCCATCATCGTCTTAGTGGCTCTATATGTCTATAAACACTGGGAACAAACCAAACAACACTACTGGCTACTCATTATTGCAATGATGCCCGTAGCATGGTTTATAGTGATGAAGAACCACTCTATACAGCATATCTTCTTTACATGGAGAGATTTCTTATTAACAGTGTGGTGCTTAACAGCATACTTATGTCTTACTATCAGAAAACCTAAAGCGATATGAAAACAGCCGTTCTTATACCTTGCTACAACGAGGCTACATCAATAGAGAAAGTTATAAACGACTTCAAGCAACAACTGCCTGATGCCACTATATACGTGTACGACAACAATTCGACCGACAACACAGCTGATATTGCAAGACGTGCTGGAGCTGTGGTAAAGCACGAATTCCGTCAAGGCAAAGGAAATGTAGTAAGAAGCATGTTTAGAGATATAGATGCCGACTGCTATCTGATGGTAGACGGAGACGATACATATCCTGCCGAGAATGCAAAAGAAATGTGCCAACTTGTGGAAGAGGGTGCTGATATGGTAATTGGCGACAGATTGTCTTCAACATATTTTACAGAGAATAAACGACCATTCCATAACGACGGCAACCGACTGGTACGATTTCTCATAAACAAGATATTCAACAACAATATACACGACATCATGACTGGATACCGTGCGCTGAGCCACACATTTGTCAAGAACTTTCCTATCATATCCCGCAACTTCGAGATAGAAACGGAAATGACTATACATGCACTTGATAAAAACTTCCTTATCAGAGAGTTGAAGATAAACTATCGCGACCGCCAAGAGGGCAGCGTTTCCAAGCTCAACACATATCTTGACGGTATGAAGGTTGTGAGCACTATATTCATGATGTTCCGCGACTATCGCCCTCTAAAATTCTTTACCATCATTAGTGCCTTGCTGCTGTTGATAGCCATAGCTATGTTTGTACCAGTATTTATAGAGTATATGCAGACTGGACTCGTGCCACGATTCCCTACTCTTATCGTTAGTGGATTTATAGGTATTGCCTCACTGCTAACCTTCTTCTGCGGTGTGGTATTGGAGGTTATCACCAAGAAGCATAAACAACTATACGAGTTGATGTTACTAAAGAAATAAAAGATGTATATGACAACTAAACGAAAATATTGGATTGATAACTTGCGCGGACTTTGTATGCTCGCTATTCTAGTCGATCATACAGAGACCTACTACTCTGGCAACTGTATCATCGACTATAGTCTATATGTAGTCAATGCACTTGTTGTGTTTTTCTTCATCTCTGGTTATCTAATGTTTCGTAAAACTACCAACGGAGAGATTGTGGAGTTTAGTCTGAGACACAAAGCTAACTCCATACTTAGAACACTTGTTGTGCCTTACTTTATATTCACCTCTATAATATATATACCAAAAGTTCTTGTACACGACGGAACATTCAGTACAGTCAATATGATAACAGACATATTATATGGTCAGGCATCATGGTTTATTGCGGCACTATGTGTGGCAGAACTGATATTTTCTGTTGTTATACATGTTTCAAAAGGTAAAGAATTATGGTTGTTGGCAACTGGTGTTACTGGGTTTATAGCTTCTATATTCTTAGCACAAGAAGGCAAGGCATACATATGGCAATTGGATAATGCTATGCAGGCTCTACTCTTTCTTTGTGCTGGATACCTCTATCACAAACACGAGCATCAACTCTACATGTTAAACAAGCCAATAGTCAACCTTATCCTATTGGCAGCACTTGTAGCAATAAAACTATACGAACAAGCCAATGATATACAGTTGATTGTATGGCATATAAATATTGACAATTATGTTGTGTTCTTGCTTGACTTAAGTGTATGCACGCTTCTTATGGTACAAATATTTAAGCATCTGCCTATGATTAGGCTACTCAGTTGGACTGGCAAGCATAGCCTTGTTTACTATTTTCTATGTGGCGGTGTACCACTTTTAGTGAGCAAGATATTTAATAAAGCCGGAATGATGTATAATGGCAATTATCTCTATGTAGTCCTGGCGTTTATATTGGTATATTTATGTGCAACGGCTATAACCTACATTGTTTACCGCTATATGCCATTCTTAGTAGGAAGGAACAATAAATTATGAATGTATCCACAACAAGAATACCAATGGCCGACTGGGCTAAGGCTTTAGCCATATACCTTGTAGTAATGAGCCATACAACCATATCACGCCCTATAGCCAACTGGGCTTTTATGGTTGAAATACCGCTGTTTTTCTTTATGTCTGGATTTCTGTTCCGCTTCGACAGGCATCCCATATTCAAGGTATTTGTCATAAAACGCTTTAGACAAATTATCATCCCATATGTCACGATAAACATTGTGACATACCTATTTTGGCTGATAGTTGCAAGACATTACGGTGCTGACAGCAACAATAATATATCTATATGGCAACCACTGACAAGTCTACTTACTGCCAACAGCACAGGTATGGTACACAATGCCACAATGTACTTCTTCACCACGCTATTCAATATCGAGATTGTATACTATATCTTATTCAAACATAAGAGATGTATTGCAAGAATACTAACAACTTTGTTGTTTGTCACTCTCGGTGGTATTGACTATTATCTTAATTCTGTGGAATTGCCGTTCTCTATAAGCCATACACTTGTAGGTATTGTGTTTTATTCACTTGGTTGTGAGACACGAAACAGTAAAACAATAAATACATTCATGAGCAATAATGCAGCTAAGGCTGTAGTAGTAAGAATTTTTATTGCCATCCTACTGTTTGCAGTAAGTCTGATACTGCTCCGTATTACAGGTGCCGTTAATCTTCAGAAGAGAGAATATGCCTTCTATCCCCTCTACTTCATTGAGACCACCATAGCAATATTCTCTGTAATTATGCTCTTTTCGGCAACATCTACAGTTCCACGATTAATTAAACAAATATCTGCAAACACACTTTGGATCTGTGGTTACCATCTACTAACATTCACCCTATTAAAGGGGCTGCTTGTATATGTTTTAGGTATAGACATCAGTAAGTTAGAATCTACTATAATGCCTAATATATTCTTCTCTTTAGCGGCATTGTTTGTATGTCTATATACCACATTATTTATTAAGGCAGTATCACGCCCAAACGCTTAGCGTATACAGCAGACGGTAGATGTTGAAGAGGCTTAGTTTGGGATTTGAGCCACTAAGGTTGCGGCGCAATGATGCCCCTATAATACGGTAAACAAGCTTGCACAAAGGTTGCAAGTGCCAACGCACAAGGGTTGTTGAAAATGAAAGCAAGGACGAGTAACCATTAAGTTGCTTTCTAAACTCTATCAGTGTGCGACATGCCTCCTCTGTCTTATGCATATATACGGGGTTAGATTCGTAGTCGTCGATAAGCACAGGGTTGTCGATATGGTTTATAGCGTAGCCTGAGGCTGTGAGCTGCTTGCCAAAGAGCACATCCTCATAGCCATAATGCTTGAAAGCCTCATCAAAAGGATTGGCTATAACAGCACGACGAGATACGAGGAAATTAGTGGTACGAAACTCACGATTGGCAAGCAACATACGTTGCTTTGCCGAATGGGCAGGCTCGCAACGTTTCTCATAACAATAACGTAAGTTGTTGCGCCATAACTTGACATCGCCTCCTATTGCAGTGCCACCAACAACAACATCACCATCTGATAAGGCATAATTCTCTACAAAGTCAGATTTATCTACTGCCAAGTCGCCGTCAATAAATACCAGCCAATCATAACGTGCCTCTCGTGCAAGAAAGTTACGTACTGCCGAACGGCCTAAGTTATGCTCGAGTTTTAAATAACGTACATTGTCCAAACGCTCTATAACACTGTTACTAATGACATACGAACGATCGGTAGAACAATCGTCAGCCACCACTATCTCATAATCAAGGCCATAAGTAGCCTGCACCTTGTGACACTGGCTACACAATGTCTCTACCAACTGCACACAATGGCAGTTGTATGTAGGCAATACAAAAGATATGGCTTGTCTCATAGTTACACATTTTTATTATTATATACCTCCTCGTATCTCTGCTGCATCTTTCTTACCGAGAAATGCTCTACAGCAAAGGAGTGTGCCTTGTCGGCAAGTTGCTGGCGGTTTACGGTTGGCAGATAGTTGGCAAATAGTTTAGTCCAATCGTCTACATTATTATTATATACCATTAATGGCCAATCGGGTGGCAACGTGTCACTCAAACCTGGTGCACTATTGGCTATTACTGGCAAATGGTTTATGCTTGCCTCCATAGACAACATACTTAACCCTTCAAACTCGGATGGCATAAACAGATAATCGAATGAAGCCATATACGATGCCAAAGAGAATATGGGAGGCAGAAGACGAGCATTAGTCAATGGTGTTTCATCTATACCACCATTATTAATGGTTTGCTCTACAAGCTGACGCAGCGAACCATCTCCGGCAATAGTAAAGAAATAACGTTTGTCGGCAGAAAGACGTTTAAGTACATTGCAGAGAGTAGCTACTCCCTTTTGTGGTTCAAGTCTACCGGCAAATAAGATATTGATGCGGTCGGCAGACAATGGTTTAAAGGTCTGCGGATGTTTCTCCTCTGCCACACCATTATTTATTATAGGAGCTTCTACACCATAACGTTCGGCATACGCATTAAGTACCGAATCGGATATGGCTATACTTGCATTATTGCATCGGAAGAAAGTCTCAACACGACGTCCTACTCCATCAAGTCCTGTCCATAAGCGTGTATTATGAATAGTTCGCACAATGCGCGTATGACTAAAGAGACTTTTTGGCAGAACAAGTGATGCCACATACAATGCAAGATCTGGAGTCTCGGTATGCGAATGGATTACATCCGGTTGCCAACGCAACATTATATAGAGCAGTCGTATAGGAAACAGCAGAGCTGCTATTCTTTGTACAAGAAAGTGCCAATTGATGTCGGGCACAACCGATCGGTGTATACGCACATTGGCAGAACGTAGCTCGTTGATAAAGCGTGGGGTATAGGCAGAGCGGCCTCGCATTATCTCTACAACATGATATTCTATGCCTGATGTTGCCGACTCAGCTATATTGGCAGCCACTCGTTCGGCTCCACCAAGATCGAAGTGGGTTATGAGATGAAACACTTTCATACATCTATCAGTTTTAAGTTTCCTACAACAGATATCCACCTATAATCGTGGCATTGTATACCCACATCCACACCGCTATAGAAGCAACCGCAAAGCGTAGCAATATACTGCGTGTATGACATAGCAGATAGCCAATGGCAATAGGTATGATGAATGCCCAATGAGCTGTCATGATATACACCTCGTTTATGCCAAACCCAAAGCCTATATGCATGAGCATATCAAATCCAAACCATGATGCTACAACCCAAAAGAATTTGCTGCGACGTGCTACCCAAGCTCCTACAAGAAGCAACAGCAGAACGACAGCCTCAACAACATAGTTTATTATCCAACGATAGCCAACAAACACTGGTCGGGTTTGTTGTACATCCTCAAGTAGATAGTCGCGATGCAGCTGCAATGACTCACCAAAGAGATTGTCTACAACCGATTGTAGTCGAGGTGTTGTTATGTCGCTCCACTCAAGCAATGGCACTTTTTCGACAAGAGCCTTACCATTCTGTTGTTTTACAAAGTCGTCATGTACCTTTAGTTTCTCCACACGACCAGGATCTTTCTTCTTAACAGCTGCCTCAATACGCTTTATACCCTGTTCTTGTGGTTCTATTATTGCCTTCTGCTGCCACAAGACAACAAGTGCCAATAGCAATGTTGGCACAACAAACGACAATATGCTGCGCCATGCAAATACCTTTTTGCCTGCCGCAAACCATGCGGCAATAGCCACCTTTATACCATTTGTGAGCGTAATGCCGGCTGTAAGCATAAAGAGCAAAGCCTGTTGCAAATAGGTGAAACGTTTGCCTTGTTGCAGCTTGCGTCCCATAAGTAGTAACGTAAGGAGAAGCAAAGGCAGCGACAGAGCAAAATGGTCGGGCACCATAACGGTTATCATTATATGCGCAAAACCATAGAACAGCACTGTCAACAATGTTGCATCCACGCGTGTACATCCTACAATGTCACGCAGTATACGATGCAATAGCACTGCTCCCCATACATCACATGCCACCAGAACAATTGCCATAAGGAATATGGCAAAGTTGAATTCGGTTGAAGGCATAAGCCAATGATTCACCCAATATAACGGCAGCAACACTGCAACAAATAGTGGATGGCGCAGAACATTCCAATGCAAACGCATGCAGGAGATAAAGATGAGCGAGAACACATCATATCCCGACATGCCCAGGTGGTTATAGAATACAGACCAAAAGCCAACATGCGCACCACGTGTAAACGAGTCGTAGTGATTGCATATCAACATTGCGTTGAGTACAACAAACACTACCAGTGCTATGAGCGCTAACGGACGCTCTTCCTTGCGTATAATCATATAACTTTAGAAATAAAGATACTGTACTATCAGATTGACATTCCATATCCAAAGGAATATAGCCAACACTGCTATCATGCCCTTAAGCAGCAACGATGTACGGCGTGGTTTGGCTGCCTTAAGCAGATATGCCGTAGCTATTGGTATGGCATAAATCCAATGGGCAGACATAATATATACCTCGTTGATACCAAAACCGAGTCCAACATGCAACACCATATCGAGTGCAAAGTACGAAATTACAAGCCACAAGAAGCGTGAACGGCGTCCTGCCCATATTCCAAGGATGAAGAATAATGCGATGACACCCTCTACCACATAGTTGATGGCATATCTGTAATTTACAATTATGGGGCGCGATCGCATAACATCACCCAACAAATAATCCTGATGTATCTGTATCGACTCGCCAAAAAGATTCTCCACTATTGATTCGGTACGAGATGTAGTTACGTCGGTCCAATCGAGGAACTGCTTATGAGATATAGGTACTCCCTTGCTTACACGCTTCTTCTTAGCCTTATCGGCAGCAGCTTTAACACGTGCAGCTGAATCGCGAACAACAGAATCGCGTCGCAACGAATCGCGTTGTACGATGGTAAACGATGCAATACGTATAGAATCCTCATGTGCTTTCTTTGCCTGTTCCTGCTTTTGCTTGCGCTGCTTATCTGCCTTTGCCTTAGCACGTGCTTGCTTGGTAGCCATATCACGTGGCCATACTATATAGTCGTAGCTTAATCGGGCGGCTCCCCAAGTTAGGCCTGCTGGTAGAAGTATTGCAAGAAAGAGATACTTTGGACGAAATATACGCCAACCATTGACAAACAATTCGGACAAGTATATCTTCAGTCCGTTGTTCAACGATGTGCCTGCTGTTATAAAGAAATATAGCATCGACTGCCATATAGTCAACTTTCTACGGCGCAATATAAGCTTGCCCGATACATATAGGGCGAGCAACAACAACATCATTGATATAATGAAGTGGTCGGGCACCATAGCAGATATCATGACAAAGGCAAATCCGAAATAGAAGAATGTCAGCAATGTTGAGTCGGTTCGGCTCACTCCCACCACCTCGCGGAATATGCGGTAGATGAACAATGCTGAGTAGAAAGCAGAGAATGTCTGTATTGCCGACACTACAAACACGGCACAGTTGATGCCCGTGAGCCATATCAGTCCTTGGTTTATAAGATATGGTATATACATATAGAACGCCAACAGCGGATGGCGATATACGTTATAGCCTGCTGTCCAGTCGCTCACAACCGAATAGGTTATTGGGTCGAAACCAGAGATATGAAACTTGCTTATAAAGAGGTGCCAATAATGCGAATTAAGCGGAGTGAATACATCATAGTACTTGCACACCACCAAAGTGTCGAGTGCGATTAGCAACACAAGCATAACCAAAGCAAGTAGTCGCTCCTCACGCTTTACACAGAAGATGGACGAGAATATCCGGAAGAAAGAATTGCCTTTATTTTTCATCTCTATATTTAATATTTCTTTTTATTTACCCTACCCTTTTTACTTCTTTACTTTTTTACTTTTCTACTCTTCTACTTTTTTACTCCTCTACCCTTTTTACTTTTTTACTCTTTTACTTTTTTACCTTTAAAAAGTATCTCACAAGTATAAAGTTCACTGGCACACACACGCAGAACATAGGTATTGGTGCCCATTGTTTTGGCACACCTAACCATATAGCCGCATTGAGCATAAGCATCTGCAGCACATAGTTAACAGCATGACTCAATGCAAATCCTGCCCCACGTTTCTTTGATGCCTCAACACGGAATGTATATCGGGTAGAAGCGATGAAGTTGAATGCAAAACTTATGGCATAACCTATGGTCATTGCCAAGGTTGGATTAAGCCACAGCACCAGCACCCAGTAGATGGCATACTGCATCAATGTTGCCACAACGCCAACGATGCCGAAGCGTATAACCTCTCCCAACTGTTTGTTATATTTATTATTCATTTCAATTCTATTGTTCTCATATTCCAGAATCATCTGAAAGGCTTATAGTGTGCCTCGTCAGCAAACTCCAGCATTTCCTTGTCACCCTTACTGTCTCCATAAGCTATTACCCAGAAATCCTCTCTGCAATTCCTTAGTTGTGGCATTGCTTCAAGCACACGTCTCACCTTTTCTGCACCATAGCAGTTGTGTGTTCTGAATCGTCCTGTAAGCAAACCATCCGTATCAGCCTCCACTTCTGTACCAATGACCATAAACTCGGAATGGCTTGCCTTTGATATATTGTCAAAGAAGGGGCGCACCCAATTGTCTATACTTGCACTCACCACGCATACTGTTTCGTTATAATGAAACACCTCACGCAGTTTGTCAAGTGCCTTCAGTCGCATAAGTCGTTGGTTATGACAAGCAAAGCGACAGCACACAATGTCGAAGTCATCTACAGCCATTCCCTGAAAAAACCATGCAAAGAGTCTTTCCTTGGCACGATAGTTGGGATAGAGATGCAACTTCATCAACACAAGTATCGGACTGAACAGAGCAAAACCCAAGTAGAACCTACGTCTGCCGCACGCATAGCGTATAAACTCAAGCAATGTATCGGCATTTGTCAGCGTACCGTCAAAGTCGAACAAATATACCTTCTTTTTCATATCACGTATATCATCACAAGGAATGTAAGTATCCATGCCACAACTATTACCTGCGAGAAATGGTCGCGCAAGATAATCTTTGTTGGGTCACCACTCTTCTTATCTACAACAGCTATCTGTATGTAACGCAACAGTCCGAGCAGCACAAATACAAACGTAAGATATAAATAAGGTGTCTCGAAACGCTCTACCACATCAGGCGACACACAATACATTATATAACATACAAGCGTAACCGATGCCGTGATAGTAATGGCTTGGTTGATGAATGTTAGATTATAGCGCACGGTGTTCTTGCGTGGTGCCTCTCCTGTCTCGTTCATACGTAATACATCGTCGCGTCGCTTAGCAAACGACATGAAGAGAGTTAGCAAGAAGGTCATAATAACTATCCAGTTGCTAAGAGCCAACTCGCATGCAAAGCCTCCGGCAAGTATGCGCAACACAAAGCCGAAAGCCACAATACATACATCAAGTATGGCATACTGCTTAAGCTTTGAGCAGTATGAAAGGTTTAGCACATAGTAGAACACCACAACAGCCATTACCTCACTCTTTACCTCTGGCGGTAAAAGTAGCATAACACCTACTCCTAACATGAAGGTAACAGCCATAAGCGTATAACCCATACGTATGCTTAAAGCCCCCGACGCTATAGGACGGTGACACTTTACCGGATGGTTGCGGTCGGCATCAACATCTACTATGTCGTTGTAGCAATATATTGACGATGCCACAAGACTGAATGCAAAGAAGGTCAAAGCGGTGAGCCACATAGAGTGGATATTAAACAATTCGCCGCCGAAGAACATTGGGATAAACACAAAGAAGTTCTTTATCCACTGTTTTGGACGCGTTAGGCGTAGTATGTCCTTTATCATATAGTTTGTTTTTTACAGTTTCTTACTTGAAAAATTCTCTCTATCAACCCTATGCTGCGTTGCAGCAGCCATGCCAATGGCAATGTTATGGCCACCGTTACAGCAAAGGTTCCCCAATAGCCCAATCCGTAAGGCTGTACATATACAAGCACAAAGTGTATATGTATAAGATAAGCCTCCAGACTCAACGCTCCTACCAAACGGAAAGCACGGTTCAACCATTCTGGTGTGCGACGGAAGATACGGTTCATTACCAATACCGAGCAAACAGTAAAGGGTATGTACAACATACGCTCTACAAATAGCGGAAAGTTGCCATGTCTTACCTGTTCGAGATAAAGGCATGTGCCGAATGTCATGGCAAATGTAATCAGCAACAGCCACACCGCATCGCTGCCAATAGTGCGCTTCTCTTTTACTAAAACGCCAAAGTTGATACCGATAAAGAATATCGGTACACGACTCCAGAATATCTCCAAATGGCCTACTGCATGATGTATAGGCAATACCCATTGCACCATAACACACCATACAACCATTAGTAAAGGCAGCCAACGGTATATAGGATGTCGCTGTACAAGCATCATATACCACGGTGCCAAGAGATACAACAGCATAATGGCTGGCACATACCAAAACGTTAGCTCATCGTGCAACCAGAAGTCCCAGTTTATTGTTATGTCGCCTATAAGGTCAACAATACTCTGCGAGTAGCGTCGTGCTCCAAGATAATCTGGCAGATAAAACGCTGTAGAACATACAAGCCATGTAGGCAATATGCGCAACAAACGCCGACGATAAAAATGACTTATACAAGGTGTCTTGGTCCATGCAAACCAAAGTCCTACACCACTAAGGAACAAGAATATATCTACACCCACATTTCCACAACGTCGCAATCCATAGAATGGATCGCCACGGTCAAGAGCCACATGAAAAAGTATGACGAAGAGCATTGCTGCTCCCATCTGCTCGGCACGATAACGTGATATGTTTCCAAGTTCAATGTTCGGTATTTTCATTATTATTTCTTATCTGAACGCAATTTCGAGAAGTTGTGATAGAACCATGCCAGTGCTACTGACGCTACTATATACAGCAGCAGTCCGGTGTACACATCGCCATGGCGTGATATTGGTATAAATATCTTGCGTGTTATAGGATGAAGCACAAAGAGTGCTGCAGATATGCCACCCATCCATGCTATCCACTCGTTTATTCTGCGTGGCATAAGCTTAGCCAAGCCTACAGATGCTGAGCACACAAACAATGGAGCCCAAAACCACATCTGGTAGTTAAAGCTGAAGAAGAACACTATGGCAATGCTCACTATTGTCTCTGTCACCCAAAAGGCATGCGACATTGTCTTGCCTCTACGTGCATACAACAATCCGGCACAAAATGGCAGCACACCACCCATAAAGTTGTAGCGTATACGATTGAGTGTATCGCCTTCTGGGTCGCAGAATGCCTGCAATGCCCAACATGCCACAATTAGCAAGATTGCAAATATGTCGGCACGACGCCAAAGTATCAGTCTATATACTATATACAGCTGCATCATCAGTCCGAAGAACCAGTATGGACCTGGCCATATTATATGGTCGGGATCGGGCATAATGTTGTTGAACATGAATAGCTGTCCCAATATATCCATCACCTGATACTTATGCGGACCGGGTGTTATGGCATCTACCATGGTGAATATTACAAAGCCCACTATCATCATCTTGAACAACTTAACGTAGTGGTGCTTGATGAATGGCAGAAAGGCTGTCTGCTTAGCAGATGGCTTTACACCTCCACGGTTCTCATATTTCATAACCAGGCCATAAGCCGATAGAAAGAGAAACACCGGCACACCATAATGTCCAAAGAACGACAATAGATGTATGGGCAGATTCAAGTCGGGATGAGCCAATGCCTGTATCAGTTGCGAACTTTTCGACACTGTAAAGGTATACTCATTCTCTTTTACTGCAAAACCCAGCCAGTGGCAGTAGTTGTGCAGGAAGATTCCTATTATTGCGAGTCCGCGCAAGGCGGAACATTCTGTACGTGATAACATTTGTTGAGTTTTGAATTTTGAATTTTGAGTTTTGAATTGTGCGCTTTACGCATTTTGAATTATTGAGTTGTGAATTATGAGTTGTTGAGTTGCGAATTTTGAATTATTTAATTGTAAATTCTTAATTCAAAATTGAATAATTCCTAATCGGCGCAGCCGACAATTCAAAACTCAAAACTCAAAATTCATAACTCAAAATTCACAACTTGTCATAGTCAGCTGTTCCCTTTAGTATTCTCGGTCTACTCTCGTTGTATTCGGGCGACAGCAGATTGAGCGAGTCTTTATAGTAAGGACAGTCTATACCAGCAAGATACATCAGCAGATGCGGCAGCGCATCAGTCATAAATTTGCGGTTACGCGCATTTACCACCTCACGGAATATCTCGTGATGTCGCTTTATATACTTGCGCGAGCACCATATCCACATAGGTATGTCAAACTCGGCATGTGCCAAACGTGCGTCTACCTTTGCCGAGTGCATGCGGCAGAAGAAGTGCATATCGCCTTCGTAGCATTCCTCACCATGGTCGGGAATATATAACACTATGGCATCCTCGTTCTCAAACTTCTTCACTATCTCCGTAACAACGGAGTCGTTGTACAGTATAGCGTTGTCATAGTCGGCAAGTGTTTGGCGTTCGCGTGCATTCAGATTTGGCTTTAGTTCCTTATAATCATCGCCCTTAAACTTCTTTCTGTCCTTTGGCGAGCGCTGTCTATATTGCACATGCTGTCCTAAGAGATGGAATATAATAAGATTGTTGTCGCGGTTTTGGCTTTGCAATTCCTCATAGTCACGCAACAAATCCTCGTCAAACTCATGTAGTTTTGTATTGCGCGAGTCAAACTGGGCCGCCGACAACTTGGGATTATTCAAGAAGAATCCTCCGCTAAAATCGTATACAGCCTCTTTTGCCTTGGGCAAGAACTGGTTGGTAATGAAGGTTACATGATAGCCTGCCTTACGGAACACAGCCGGGAAGAGCGGATAGTCGCACCACTCGCCTTTATCTCCTACGGTATATGTGGAGAAGATATGCTTGAATACAAAACTTGTAAGATTCCATGGACTAACCACATCGGTATACTTAACAAGGCGTCCGCGCTTCTCCATCTTTTGCTGGCGCGGTGTTGTTGGCATTACATAGCCATACTGACTTGAGTGATGTCGGTTATAGCTCTCGCCTATTATAAGTATGATGTTAGGCGATCGGAATGAGCACGAGTCTACCTTTACCTTATCCACAGTTGCTACAAGGCGGTCTACCTGCTTTGCGGTTAGCGTATTGGCATACACACTGAACACCAAGCGGTATATAGGCTGATAAAGCACAGCATGCTTTGATTCTGTAAGGGTGTGTTCCACCTCGCCTATAGTCTTGCCTGTCATAAGTTTAAAGGTGGCTGCCTTATTGTGTGCACTAAGTACTATCGACACTACAAGCATCACAAGCACAGCTACCTCTGTAACAGGGCGTACTCGGCGCATGAAGTATATGCCACGTGCATGTATGGAACGCACCAGTCGGCACCAGTCCTTAGGTATAAAATGTGGGAAACGTAGGCGCAACGTCATTAATATATGTATTAAGAGCAGCATAAGTACCCAACCTACATTGCTCAACAATATATCTGGCGACACACACGAGCTTAAGAACTCGCTTGCCTCACGCGTGTCTGTCTCGCCTACAAGCAATAGCATTGTAGGTGTCAATGTCGACTGAAACTTTACAAAGCAATATACATCCACAATGGATGCCATGTATAATGCCGCATAAAACACTCCTCTTACCCATATACGCACCTTATGTGGCAACACTGTAAGTATAGCTGCAAGCACATACACGTCAAAGAAGAGTTCGGGATAAAGATTGTCATAAAGCCTTGCACCACGCGCATTAGGCAACGTTGCCCATGCCGTAACACAGCCGAGCAGATACATAAACACGAAGAACGACCAGTTACGGCGCAATGGCAGCATAACTAATTCGAGTATACGCCTTATCATTTTAATAAATTTCATCTAAAGAATATATATAATATGTATATTAAAGATTTTTACGGCAAATATACACATCTTTTTCCACTTAGACGTACTTGAAAGTGGATTATTTGCAATAAAAAGGGCGATAGCCACTTATTTTTGTTGATGTTTGGCTTATCTGTAAGCTTGGTTGCTCTACCTACTTGTTAAAAGAAAAGACAACACTACGACAACTATTAGTGTCATACGGTAAAAAAAGGGTTCTATTCGTACAAAAGTGTAACTTTTCCTCTACATTACTTTCTCTATTGCAAAAATTATTATAACTTTGCGGTGTAACACCTCACTCTCACTCAATAAAGCACAAAATTCGAGAAAACTCACAATCACCCTAACCATATAATATATTAACCACAGAAATCTAACTGATTATGACAATATACAACCTTTTCCAGACAGGGGCAAGCTGCATCTTATACGGTCTTCTTGTCACAGCCACACTTATGGCTATTATGTATTTCTTTCTGAAAGAATACAATAAAAACATTGTACGCACTATTCCTTTCTTCATTACTGGTGTGGTGCTCGCTGTATTACTCACTATTCAGTCGTCGTTACTGATAGGTGCCGTCAAGGCAAAAGGTATGGTAGACGCTGCCGAGATATACATCACGCAACTTACCGAAAACGAATATGGAACAATCTCCACAAACGAGTCGCAATGGGTTCTCGACAAAGTTGGAGAAGAGTTTCCTATAATCAGAACATATTGTGGTATTTGCAACTTTGGTGGCAACGACTATAGTCAATTGCCTGAACGTATGGCCGAAACGATGCGTAGCTACCTCAGTTCTTTTATATGGCACCGTGTATGGTGGATGCTTGGAATGATAGTAGTAGCATTATTCGTGGTGCTCATTGTTCCGGGTACTGGCAAGGGAAGCGGAAAGAGCTTGTCGTCTAATACAGACGATTGCTTCGGCTCATCTGGCAGCAGCGGTACTGACTGGGGCTTTTAAAGCCCCTACAACCTTGCTTCAACACTCTAACAACTCGGTATTAAATTCAACAACCGAGCTTTAGACATTCTGACAATTATATACACGCTCTATACTGATTTCATACAATTCTACAAAAACTGTTCAACACTTGCAACAAATAAAACAGAACATAAAACCGAAAAAACATGGAAAATCATTTGCTTATCGGACTAGGAGGCACTGGCGGACGTGTTCTTGCTGCTTTCCGAAAACTAATGTACGAGAGATTCAATGGCGAAGTAAAGCCTAAGGACCTTTGGCTCGACTATTTGTATGTAGACTCAAGTGAGCAAGATCTCAAGATGAAGGATCCTGCACAATGGAGTGTTATGGGCAACAACATAGCTCTCGATGCCGACAGCATCGTGAAGATACCGGCTGCTAACCTTGCCGACTATGTTAATAACCGTTCTCGTTTCCCTTATCTTGCTCCTTGGCTTGGCAATTCTGATGATTGGCGCAATATTATCAATGACCCAAGAATCGGTGAAGGTGCAGCTGGACAAAAGCGTCGCCTTGGACGTTTGCTCTTTGCCAACGGTGCTCCCGAGTTCAACCGTATGGTTGGCGTTAAGGCGCGTAATCTTAGCTACAATCCAGATGGACGTAAGATTACATATCATGTTATAGCTGGCTTGGCTGGTGGTACTGGTTCGGGTAGTGTTGTTGACGTTATTGCACAGCTAAGACATCAATTCCCCGATGTATCAAGTAACAAGATCATACTATACCTGCTCCTACCTGAAGAGCACCCTAACCCGAATTGGGCTTCTACCAATAATTATCAACCCAACGGATTTGTCGCTCTTACTGAGTTGTCGGCTATGGACCTTGGACTATTCAAGCCTTGGAACCTTAGCGAGCGCGACTACGATGTGGAACGTCTTGAGCTTGAGTTGCCATTCTACTCGGCTTACCTCATTACCGACACCAACCGCGAAAGCGTTAGATTTGATGTTAGTAAGGTTATTCCATCTACTATTGCCGAACTGATATATCAGAAGACTGTAGGCGTAGCTTTGAGCGACCGCCGTATTGGTAAGAACGGAACTGAGAGCGCAGCCCACTTCTTTAACGATGTTGAGAAGGGTGAGAATCCTAAGTATTCCGACTATGATACACCTCATTGCTTCAAGTACAACAGTTTCGGCATAAAGCGTCTTGCTATACCTGAGCAGGAGATTAAGGAGTACTTTGGCTATACATTTGCCAATCAGGCATTGCTCAAGATGCTCTACAATAATCTTTCTCGCGAGTCGGGTTATGTGTCAGAACCTACCGTCAACGACGATTATGCCTTTATCACAAAGCCTGAGCAGAAGCAGAAGTGGTGCATATCACGCGAGCATCTGTGCTTATCTAAGCCTATACTACCCGATCATAAAAAGGAGGGTTGGTTGCCTATCGCCGACGAGTATGCCGTTGTTGATACATTCGCACGCGAGGTTCTTGCTAACAACGAGATTGAGCATAAGGATAAGTTTGTTGCCATACGCAACAAGACCAAGCGTTTCTTCGATAAGGACTTCCGCCCAATAGCAGAGGTAGGACAGAATGGTGTTACTACTTTCTATGAAAAGAAAGCTCGATTTGGTCGCGAAGCTATTGTGCAGGCTATTATTGAAAACATCAACAAAGACTTGCTTCAGCTTTGGGAGAGCGGCGAACGTTCACTCGTACAGCTAAGTGGTATAGTACAGACATTGCTTGGTTACCTGGAAGAAGAGAAAGCCAACCTTGTTAAGCTTGCTGCTTCTGCCGACGACGAGATTAAGCGTCGCAATGTTGCTATGGAACAACTCAACAAGGATTGGTGCGACATAGGTCTTGGTGGTAAGCTTATTGCTGCTATGGGTGGCAACAACAAGAACGTTCTTTCGCAGAAGTTCACCGCTGCCGTTAAGGAGAAGTACATCCTTATGACATGGAAGGAGAGCTACGGCTTTGCCAAACTGTTGATAGACGACCTTATCAATGCTCTTATGGTTACAAAGAGCGATATCGACAACACTATTGCACAGTTTAAGAATGCTTACGAGACTCTCTCAGGTGCCATTAACAGCCGCTGCATTACAGAAACAGAGGAGAACCAAAGCCTCAAGGGTGTTGTCATCAAGAACTATGACCCGCAAAAGGTTCACACAATACAGCAGGGTTGTATAGCCAACGAGCATGACAACGACGAGCGTATTAAGATAACCACTGCAGGCATCATGGGCATTCTTAACCCTGATAAGCCTAACTTCCGCGAGGTATCCGAGAAACTTAAGACTGGCAACATAATCAGCATGCTTGAGACAGAGGGTCTGCGCGAGGCTTCCAACTTCTTCACCAACGAGATTGGTCGCGACTACATACCGGGATATGAAAAGCTTATTGGTGTTAACATCATACAGAAACTGCACGATGAGTTTAGTGGCAACGACGAAGGTCTGCGCGAGAAACTCGGTCGCCTTGTACGTCATGCCGCGATACTTAACAAGCACCGCGACGTAGAGGTTAACAACGGTCCTAAGGTTCGTTCTACTATGTTTGTCATCTTGCCTGACTATGATGTCGACAAGGCTTTCCTCCAGAAGGTTGAAGACATTATTAAGAGTCTCACTCCTGAAGGCAGCATAAAGGTGTCAAGGGGTGGAAACAGCAACGAGATTGTAGTTATCACTCTCGAGACAATGCTTACCCCACGCTATTTACAATCGGTATACACACTCAAGCAGAACTACGACAAGCTCATGGCTTCTAAACAAGGCAAGGTTGCTCGATTCGAAACTCAGCTTGAGGACTATAAGGGATTCCTCCCTGCCAATAAGCAAACATGCGAGAAACTGGGATACTTGCCTTCGCTTTATGTAGCAACTGACGCCGAGAAAGTTGAAATAAACCAAATGCTTGAGGCTTTGGAGCACCCAGCAGGTCAGCAAACTACCACAACAACTCAGACTACACAGAATGTTGGTCCTACAACTGGTGGCGGATGCCCACCTCCTCCACCACCAACACAGCAATACTATGTATATGCCAACAACCAGCAGTCGGGTCCGTTTGATGTTGCTCAGCTTAAACAGCAAGTTGCTGCCGGCACTCTTAACAAGCAGACATACGTATGGAAGGATGGTATGGCAGGATGGGCTGCAGCTGGTACTGTGCCCGAGCTTGCTTGCATCTTCATGACAGGTACTCCTCCCCCACCGCCACCTCCAATGATGATGTAAACTCACTGAAATAAAACATTATAGCAAAACATATAAAAAGCACTTAGAAATGGAAAGAAGAGCTATGTGTAAAAATGTTGGCGTGTGTTCACGCGCCAACAAAGTACAAATAATTACAGACGACGACCAGGAACTTAAGTGTCCTGAGTGTGGCGAAGAGATGGAATTGGTGCCAACAACACCGCCACCACCTCCTCCAGGAAACACATGGAAGAAGATTGCCATTGCAGCTGTAGCTATTGCTGCTATTGGTGGCGGAGCCTACTTTGGTCTGTCTTCTGGTGGCGATAACACTAAGAAGACTGTTGCCAAGGATACTGTTGCCACTCAGCCTGCCGATACAGTCAAGCCTGTTACTACAGATTCTGTTAAAGCAGAGCCTAAAGTTGAGGAGCCTAAACCAGAGCCTAAGCCAGAACCAAATCCAGGTCCCAAACCTCCTACGCCTAAGCCATGGTCAAGCTATGCATCATTCGACGGCACTACTATGACATTCAAGAAGGCTCACCGTATTCCAGGTACAAGCCGTGTAGCTCAGCCTGGCGACAAGGTGCAAGGCAAATGGGTTGACGGTGAGGTTAATCTCGTACGTTGGTATCATGCCGATGGTTCACAGAGCGAGACTCTTACACACGAGTAAGACTCCCATCTCCCAACAAAGAGTAATACTTAACTTTACAAACACTCCATATGAATAGACACTTCAATATCTTCTATAGGTTGCTAACCGTTATGCTGCTCGTTACGAGCAGCATAACGGCGCATGCCGAAAACTATACAACTCGACGGCTGCAAACAATAGACCAGACGTTGAAGCTGACTAAAAAGAACTACCATATACACCGAAGATACAATAGCTACGGTGAAGTGGAACACATCGGACTGGCACTATTTCCTACCAGTCTGCCTTACGAGTTGCGCCCTTCGTGCGACTTTCTCGAACGCTACTTGCTTGAGGTTAACCTTACAAGCGGTACCGAAAACGCTCTTATTCTTGCGCAAAAGCCTGTATATTATAATGTAGGCAGTCCACGCACTGCTCTCAATATAGACAGTCTGTGCGACTTCAACATCAACGAGATTGAATATCATAAAAGTCGTGTAACGTGGAACAAGAACGGCAAGAAACTGCTTGAGATTGTATACGATCTCGACTGGCGCATGATGAGCGGATGCGATACACGCGAACTTGAACAGAACCTTATACGCAATCTTAAGCGTCATAAGGCATCTACATTCAATCCTCTGCCCGAATCGGGAACCTACATCATTGGTCCGGCTTTCAACAACAACCTCTATCTTGAGAACAATAAAGACGGCAACACACGCCAATATGTGTTCAACAAGAAACAAATGCCACACTCTGTGGCAAACCTTATGCTTGCCGACGATATGCCCAACGAGGCCTACGCCGACATTACATTCAGTCTATACGACAACACTCCAACAAATATCACGCTTAAATGGCGCGACGTTCTCAACTACTTCCGCAATGTTGAGCACTGCACTCCTTTCTTTGCCATTAAAAAGAAGCAAGGCGACAATATAGAAGGACTGCTGCTACTTGCCAACAAAAACGGCGGATACATGCATATGATTTCGGTTAGCATTACGCCCGACATCATAACCGACAATGGCAAGGGCACCTTCAAAGCCCGACTTACTGCCTACATCCCTATGCACAATGTTAAACAAGAATATTTAAATCTCACCGAATATGAAACATTACGCTAAACTCGTCATAGCTTTGTTTGCTATACTTTGCCCTACTGCGGGCTTTGCCCAGAAGGATTATGCAGCCGAAAAGGCTCTTATTACAAAAGTTAAACGCTCACCTGGCACATACGTATATGCAGAGGCTACATGCCGTACAGAGGAAGAAGCCAAGAGCATAGCCGAGGATGTTTTCCTACAGAACATCAACGAGTATGTTGCCTCACAGAAGAAACTGCGTGGTGCAAACAATATTGTGGTTAACAACCAAAAGGGATTGCAGCAAACCGTAACTATGCCACGTGGTTCAAATATGCACCGCGTTTTTATGTATGTAAAGAAAAACGACATCATTCCTGCCGACAACTCGGTTGTTCTTTCTAAGGAGGAAGTAGCTAAGACCGAGACTCCTGCACCTAAGGCAAACGCTAAGACTGAGGCTCCTAAACCAAAGACGAATGAGCCGAAGACTAATGTTACCAATACCGAAACTGCTAAGGTTGCCACACCAACAGCCGATGTAACAACTCCTAAGGCCGATGTTGCCGAGGTAAAAGCTGAGTCTGCCCAACCTAAGACTGAGGTTGCCGAAGCTAAAGCTGAACCAAAAGCCGAAGTTAAAGCTGAAACCAAAGCCACTACAACTGAGGTTGCAGCCTCAACATTAGAAAAGATTATACCGGAGAAGCCGCAAGCCATACCCGAAGCAGCCAAGAAGATGGCTACCTTCACTAATGTAAAGACAGCCGCTGTATGGCTTAAGGACATGAAAGCCAACGGCACTGTAACCGAATATAATAAGTATAACGCTGTAGCTGACAAGGAGGCTTATTGGCTCGTTATATACGATTCGCATGGCGACATAGCTGCGGTGCTTACAGATGGCAAGCAGCGTAGAAATGCTACCACACAGAAGCCCGACCACGAGCGCAACTATCCCAACTGCGCCGCTCTCTGTGTTAAGTTTGCCAACAAATAAATATAGTATACATAATAACAATAACAACGATATCGCGATATGAAACACTTCTTTATGACAATACTGCTTGCCTTGGCAGTGTTCTCCACACCGGCATCAGCCATAAATGTTAAGGTTAACGCCGACCCTGGCATCAACGACAAGGCTGTTATAAGCCGTATAGAGCATAATCTCTCTGCGCTGCTTACCGAGATCAACAGCGCCAAGGATGCCGACCGCCCGCTTAGCTATGAAGGTCTGAACGTTAGTGCTGCGGCTAAGGAAACCCTCAACACCCTATGGGTTGTGGCACACTTCTATTGTTGCGACGACGAGGTTACCGACCGTCTATGGAACTTCCGCAAGAGTTATATGGTGCGCAGCATTCCTCTTATCATTGCTACAGACGGTGCCTATGGCGACGGCACATATCAGGAGGCTGTTGTAGAGTTTGACAAGACGGGCAATATATCCGACTTCCGTTTCTCTTTTGGCTCGCAACTTGGCGAAACTCTTGAAAAATGTTCTAAGGGCGACCCAGTAGACACCGAGCGCAAACTTGAGATATTGTCTTGGTGCGACCGCTTGCGCACAGCTTACAACGAGCACAACTTGCCATTTATGCAGAAGATATTCTCCGACAAGGCTCTTATCATTACCGGACGCGTGGTGGAGGAAACCAACAGAGAGTTTGGTACAAGCACTCAGAAGATTGTATACAGCAAGCAGAACAAGCGCCAGTATATGCGCAACCTTGCCAATTGCTTTAAGAACAACAAATGGATTGACGTGCAGTTCGACGAGGTTGGCATCGACGGTATGGACGGTGGATGCGGCACTGTTACACGTTCGGATGTGAACAAGAACTTCTATGGCGTGCGCTTGCATCAGAAGTGGCGTTCAAGCAACTATAGCGACGATGGCTATATCTTCTTGTTGTGGAACTTCACCAACAACGACAAGCCGCAGATTGAGGTTCGCACATGGCAACCAGATATGCTTAATGGCAAGAAGCTCGATACCGATGAGGTATTCTCGTTGGGCGACTTCAACAACGACATTATGCAGGTTAAATAACTCTGCATTACATCACACACTGGATATAGCACAACTTAACAGTAGATAATGAACAGACATCTTTTTGTATCAATCGTTACACTCCTATCTGCATCTGCCCTTCAGGCTCAAACCATAGAATGTAAGAAACAAGGGGCGGCAAGTGCTGCCGACGTTCAATCTGGTACGGCTGCCGTGCGCTTTGTGTCTACACAGGGCGATTGGGTTATTACTCCCGAGACCAACGATAAGGCTCAGCCCGTTACACGCAAGGGCAACAAGTACATTTACGATTTCAGCACACAGCTTACAGCCAATCGTGAGAGCTCTTTCCAAATGGGACGCAAGGGCAGTGCTATTACCGAACGATGCGTTGCCAAAGGCTTGCGCTCGGGATTTCGCACAACATTCGAGCTTGAAGAGATTGCCGACACATTGCGCCGCATAGAGGTGCAACACGACGATAGCCCCGGTGGCTACTTTGTTGAAGGCAAGGCTTACGTAGAATTCTCTACTTCTATTAAAGACCTTAATATCGAGTCGGCTTGGCCTAAGACCGAGAAGGCTTCGGCTACGGGTGCACGTATCGTGTCGTTTGTTATCGATGTGGCACAGCTTGACAAGATGTCTGCCGACCTTGCCAATGCCCAAAAGGAGCTTGAGGCCTTGGGCGACGACTATCTCAACCCTAAGATGGACGAGCTCGACAATAAGATACAGAGTATTCAGGAACAGCTCGACCGCTATGCCGTTATTCATCTTGGAGGCAATGGCATTAAGGGTGTAGACATTCAGCTTGCCGGCATCAAGGCTAAGGAGAAGCGCCGCTATCCAGTTATTGCTATTACCGATAGCTACGACGGTCTGATACAGCAGGCTAAGGATATGTGGGACCAGCGCTCACAGCATACCGATCCTGCCTTCTATGCCAAGATATGCGAAATATACGAAAAGGCGATAAGTCATAAGGATGCGCCCAAGGACAAGCTTGATGATTTGAAGTTTGAGCTTGACATGGTTAAGTCGATACGCAAAGACTTGTTCATGGCCGAGCGATTCAGTCAGGAAATTGAGCGTGCCAAGGCTCAGTATGGCAAAGACTCCGAACAAGTGTACAAGTTTCTTGGTGGCCGATACCGTGCATTAAGTATGGTTAACGACCGATTCCCCGAAGTAGAGGGTGTAGACAAGATGCGTGCCGAGGTGCTTGAGCAGATGAAGAGCCATCCTCTCGGAACCAATGCCGAGCAGGTAACAATTACAAGACATCGCCAACACATAACTGGACGTGCCGTAAAGGGCGAGAACTTCATTCGCGACCTACATGGAATTGGCATCTTTGCCGTAGACAGTCCCAAAGAGGTTAAAAGCTCCACCAAGCGCATGCGTCTTGGAGCGGTAAAAGCCGACGGTACATTCGACTTCTATCTTCCAAAACCCGTAGAGTACATCTACTTTGACGGCGAGACTTATCCGCGCTCTATAACCAAGGAGACATCGGATATGGGCACTATAACGTTGGAATGCAAATAATAACTAACCAATTTATAATTACAAAAACAAAAACACTATGAAAAAGTTAACTTCATTAGCACTTATCGCAATGGCTATGCTCATTGCATTCCCAATTGCTGGCGTGGCAAAGGACAACAAGAAGAAAGAGAAAAAAGCTTACGAATGGAAGTGGGACGGAACCAAGAGTGGCAACGAGACTGTTGACGCCTACCTTATGTCGGTAGACAGTATCTGGAACAACATGAGCGAGTTCCACAAGATGGTTGACACATACCAATACAAAGAGGACACTCTTTACGTTAACGGCAAATACTATGTTCAGGCTTATATGAAGGACGATCAGGGCAATCTTCTTACACGCGGTGCCGTTAACTGGCAGTTTGTTAACTGCGGTATGCTTTCTGCCAACATCATCTCTCAGGCTGCTCTTGCTGCCATGCAGAGCGCCAATGCCACACTTGCTCTCCCAAATCTTGGCCTTAAGGCTCTATCGTTTGGCAAGTATGTAAAGGCAGGTCCGGTTATCTGTACTAAGGCTCCTAAGGAGATTGGCTTGATATGGAACATCCGCAAGCAACAGATGAAGAGCTGGCGTGGTCTTAAGGCAGAGGCTATCGACGCTACTAAAGTATATCCTAATATGACCGCCGAGCAGAAGAAACTCTACAACAAGTGTGTGTTTATTCGTGAGGTTAAGGAGACAGCTCCCGATTACCAGGAGATTAAGACTGTGCTCAGCGCCAAGAGCGAGGACGAGTTGAAGAAGGAGAGCCAGGCAAGCTTCGACAAGTTGGCTCAGAGCGTTATCCTTCCAGAAGAGGCTGGCAAGTCGCTTGACGACCTTAGCGACGACGCTATGAAGGAATACATGTAATGCTATATTAGAAGTTATAGAATTTAAAGCCGTATGTCTTATAGCTGAATATTCAGCAAAAAGAGTAATGGCTATAAATTCTAGCGACCGTAGGGAGCGCTAACTTCTTTAACTTCTGAATTCTATGAACTTGCTAAAGTTCAGTAATATATATTAAATGGCAAAGTATATTATATTAAATGCCAAAGTATATTATATTAAATGGCAAAGTAATATAATATACTTTTTTTGAGGATATTATTCATAAAAACAGGAGGGTGTGTCAAAAGTCGCAAGTGGTACGCCCCGAAGGGGCAGAAGCACCTAGCCCAGGGCAGCGCCCTGGGTATAATTCATTCAAAAGCAAAGCGCCCTGTAAGGGCAAAAGCATTCATTATAATCGCTTTTGCCCTTACAGGGCGCTTTGTTCACAATATTCGTTTACCCAGGGCGCTGCCCTGGGCTAGGCGCAAATTGGGCTTTCAGCCCGCATTGTTTGAGTTTTGACACACCCTCCTGTTTGTATTTCTACCAATCGTTTACTTTCTCAACGATGTATGATAGTCTTCTGGGAACTCCTGTCCACTCCATGCCTTCTGCGATGTCCATGGCTCAGCTGGTGCTGTCCAGAAAGGATGATCGGCTGGCAAGCCAAGTGGCATGAACACGAGTGATGTCATGTAGAGGCTACCACTGTTAGAGTAGTAGTTGGCAAGGTTAGGCTGATGTCCGGCGAATCCGAGGCGCAAGTAGCCCTTATCGTCAAAGTTGCCGTCTACAGCAAACATACGCTTCATCACGCATGTTAGTGCCGAACGTACCGAACCGTTTGTCAGGTCCTTAGGCAATCCATACTTCCAAGCCGACATAGCGAGTGTCTGGAAGGCACCCATACGATATATCACCGAACGTCCCACAGCTGGGTAGGCTCCCTCAGGAGAGATAAAGCGCTCGAGAATAGTGTTGAAGCGGTTCATACGCTTAACGGCAAGGTCGAGCGAGATTGGAGTACTGAACTTGTGCTTCTTGCACATCTCCACCACCTCAACCATCATCGGGTGCATAACATACGAGTTGTAGTAGTCCATAGCATACTCTGGACCGTCGCTGTACCAGCCATCGCTAAGATACCATTCCGACATCTTCTGCAATCCTACCGACAAGGCATACTCGTCTACGTCCTCTCCGATGCTCATGAAGAATACCTCCACCATAGCACGGAACAGCAGCCAGTTGTTGTAGGCAGGGCGAATGGTGCGCAAACTCTTAAGTCCTTCGATGTAACGCTTCTTGGTTACCTCGTCAAGTTGTCCCCATGTTGCCTCTGGCGCACGCATAAAACTCTCTACCAGATACGAGGCATCGCACAAAGGCTGCGACGTATTGGTAAGCCATGTTATCTTGTCTGGACTGTTAGGATCTACAGCATTTTTGTATGCCTGAATAGCCCACTCGTGCAATTGCTTGCGCTGTTTGCCCTCTGGAGTACCATCATCTAGCAAAGCCAACCAAGGACTGATGCCAGCCATAAGACGTGCAAATGTCTCAAGATAAGCAACCTTAGTATCGCGTCCATCCCATGTGGGACTAAGTTCTAACGGAAAATCCTTTTGGAAGTTTCCCTTGCTCATATTCTCGAGCACCGGCTGCGAAATCTTATAGCATAGGTCGGCCCATACCTGACGGTCGGTCTTCTCCACCGTCTTCTTCTTTGCCTGCATTGGAGCAGCTACAAATATGGCAATTATCATTGCCAATACTATCTTCATCTTGTTTCTCATAAGTTGTTATTTTAATTTGGTTATCTCATATTTATATACGCCAGCCTTTGTCGTGGTCTTAGCCTTAAGCGACAGACGATAAATCTTGTCGCCCCAAACATTAGACAGGCGTTTGTCGGTAAGTTCTATAGTCTCGATAGCGGGCTCAAAGATGTTGGCATCATATCTTAACTGAGCCTTTACTCCCTTTACGTTGATGCTAACCACACCCTTCTTTGATGTGTCTACTTCGCCCCAAGTAAGGAAGTTGATGATATTGGCACACTTTGCTTCGCTCAACTTAAAGTTGTCGGCGATAGACAGCTTGCTCTTCTTGAGCTGATAAGAACGCACCCAACTGTCTACACAAGCCTCCTTAGGATAAGCGCTTGCAAGTTCAACGCTGAAGCTCATAGAGCGGCGGTCGGCACGTGCATTAGTTGCCTTATACTGCTTGCCATACATCTCAGGCACACCATTAATCATCGGAATGTTGTGGTAGTTGCCCTGCATTGTCCATATAGTGTAACGCTCTGACGAGAATGTCTGGCGTGTGTATGTACCCACACCTGCATCAATCATAATAGGCGTGTTGTTGTAGTAGAGCACAAACGAGCCAATATCGTTGTGGTTATGACTTTCGTCGTTGTAGCCGCCCTTACCAGCAAAGAAGGCTTCGGCATTGCGCATATAGCAGAACTCTGTCTGCGGATACCATGTAAAGGCATCTGCCTTGTAGCCGCCCTTTGCCTGGCTCATCTCCTTAAGCACCTTCATTGCCTCAATTTGCTTGTATGTGTCGAGCCAAACAGATGTAACGGCTTCAGGTCTTTCCTTAAAGCAGTCTACAGCCATATCCATCATCTCGCGGCTGCCTAATGCCTTGCCGCAACGATATACCAGTGCTATATAATTGCTTACGTGTGCCGATGCGTCGGCAAAATTTACTGCATAGCCTTTGCCAATATACGACTTGGCAACAAACTCGCCCATATCCTTTACAAGCTTGTTGTTGAATAGCGACACCTTGCCTCCGGTTATCATCTGCAACTCGGATAGATAGTCGAACAACTTGCCAAAGGCGTGTCCCCAATATGTGGCACCTTCCTCGCAAGCTCCGTCTGCCTTTACATAGTTTAGGTATCGGTCTACCGAGACCATTGACTTGTATACAGCCTTGGCCAACTTGTCGCGGTCGTTCTCCAGTAGCATGTAGCACAACAAGGCGTTGGCATTGCACCAAGGATTCCAGTTGTTAACAAAAACTGTAGGACTTTCCTTCCATGCCATCCACCAGAAGTCGGTACGATTGATAAATGGATCAAGCTCTCGCTTCTGCAATTCATGACGCAAGCGCATAGAGATAATTGGGTCTATCTTGTCGAGCTGGTCGTGCAGGAAGTAGTATGTCCACGACAGCATTTGCGCAAGTCCGCCTTGCTTAAGCTCGAGTACATCAGTACGATAGTCGGGTATTGAGCGTCCCGACTTCTGAAAAGCTACAAGATGAGCCGATTCTGCCCATGTTGTTTGCTCGCAGAAGTAGAACACACCATCCATGATATCTGTAAGGAATCGTCCCTTACCCTCGGCAAGCTCTGCCATTAGCAATCTGCCGAAAGCAGTAGAGTTGCGGTTGTTGGGTATCTCCATAATGTCGCGGCTACCCGACTTCTCATACTCCAGATACTGGCTTGCCTTAACTACCTCCCATTTGTAGTCGAGACATTTCTCGCCTGTCTTTATAATGTTTTCGCGATAGTTGCCAAGCAGATTGTTCCATCCATTACGGTCGCTGTAAGCAGGATAAGGCACCCATTTTTGGTCCATCACAAGACTTGCCTTAACCTCAGCCTCGGTAGCACAGTGTTGCAGCAAGTCGCGCTTCTCGTAAGCATGCACCGACAAAGTGGCAGCAAACACCACCAATGCCAATAGTATTCGTTTCATATTAAAGAAGTATTTAGGTTTATATATTTAAGAATCTAATGAGAATAAAATAGTATTTCAAAGAAAAAGAGCCGACAGAAGCATCCTACCTCTGTAGAACTTCCGTCAGCTCTTTATTAACTAACTCTATTGATATTTGAAATCTAAAACGATTATAATATCCTTATTACTCTTCAGTATCTGCTGCCCAACCTGGGTTCTGAGTCAAATCAGGATTCTTCTCAATTTCGGTTGACGGTATAGGCCACAGGTAATCACGACTTGACACAGCTCTCTTGTAGCGTGACTTGCCTGTTATTTCGTTCTCAGACTTGCCATTGAGAGTCTCAAGCAATCCCCAACGCTTCATATCATTGAAGCTAAGGCCCTCGCCTGCAAACTCTACAGCGCGCTCATGGCGCAGACGTGCAAATACCTCATCATGAGTCTTTACATTTACTGGACTGTCTACTCCATTCCAAGTGAGCTTAGGCATCATTACAGACGGACGTTGACGTACCTGGTTGATATAATCAATGGCAACAGCATCGTTGTTCAAAGCCCACTCACACTCTGCCATCATCAGCAATACATCAGCATAGCGGATGAGAGGGAAGTTGATAGGAGTATCTGCACGATTGTTCATTGAGCCGTTCATATCGCCTGCTGGAACGAACTTGCGCCACAAGTAGCAGTTGTAACCACCATTTACACGGATATATCCATTACCATCCTTTATGCTAGCTACTGGAAGTACTAAGACAGAAGGAGCCTCTGCATTCTTGTACCAGCCAAGATAATCACTGTACGGAGTGATAAGAGTAGCAGTCATACGCGGGTCGCGATCGGCATACAACTGCTTAATCTGGTCGCGATATGCGGTAAATGTAGTAACCTTTGAACCCTTGAATGTAGAGTTGAAGAACTTTGCCTTGGTTGCATTGTTTGTCTCATAGTCGGCCAACTCAGTACCAGCAAAGTACTCCTTCCAACTAAACTGGCGGCCATCCTTCCACTCATAAGAGTCGGCAAATGTAGTTGCAACCATCACGTTGTTCCAGCAAGAACCATAAGAAGCACGTGTACCCATGTAGAAACACATAGGCATACCAAAGTCGGTACCTACGCCACCCATATTCTGTACAGCAAATATCATCTCGTTGCTCTCGTCACCACCAGGCAAGAAGAGTCCGGCATAATCGTTGTACAGAGAATAGCCACCATGCTGAATTACATCCTCGAAGCAAGTCTTAGCCTCAGCATACTGCTTGTTGTAGAGGTAAACCTTACCCTCAAGAGCACGTGCGGCATACTTTGTAGCACGACCATAATCGGCCGATCCCCATGACTGTGGCAGTGCATTATATGCAACAGCCAAGTCGTCGAGAATAAACTTGCGCACCTGATCGGCTGTGCTGCGTGGATTCTTCATATTGGCAAAGTCCTTTGAAACATCAGTAGTTTCGTCATAGATTGGCACTCCACCAAAGAAGTTAAGCAACTCGTTGTAGAAGAGAGCACGCAAGAAGCGTGCCTCAGCCTTGTACTGAGCCTTAAGCTCATCGCTCATAGAGCATCCGTCGATGTTCTGCAATACGATGTTGGCACGTGCAATACTCTCGTAAAGGTTAGACCACTTGTTGCTAACCTGACTATTGGTAACGTCGTAAGTTCCACGCTGTATATTGGTATACGATGCATTATCGTAACCCATTGCTATACCACCAAGACAGTCCATAGAGAACTGCAAACCGAAAACGTTGTCGTTTTGCAAGCGGCTGTATACACCCACAATTGCCGACTTTGCATGATCCTCAGTCTTAAAGTAGGTTCCTGACGAGAGCTTGTCAGTGGGGTATCTATCTAAGTCGTAGCAACCTGTCAAAGACATTGTCAAGGCAAGTGCTGCTGATAATATAGTTATCTTTTTCATAATGAATGTCTGTTTTAAAGATTAGAACGAGATGTTAAGACCCAATGTGCACTGCTTCATTGTTGGATAGTTCATACCACTAACCTCAGGATCGAAGCCCTTGAAGCTTGTGAATGTAAAGAAGTTCTCCAAGCTGCAGTATACACGGAGGCGCTGTACAAAGAACTTCTGTGTAATTGCCTGTGGTACAGTGTAGCCAAGCTGGATGTTGCGAATCTTAAGGAACGAGCGGTCTTCAAGATAGAAGTCGCTGTTCTTCATGTTGCGTGTGTCTGAGTACTGGAGCAGACGTGGATATGTGGCATCTGTACGGCCCTCATACCAGCGGCCATCTGCAACTTCCTTGTTAATCTGATAACCAAAGCGCACACTTGGTGTGTTGTAAGCTGTATTCATCCAGAATGTCTTGATGCCGAGCTGTCCCTGCAACAATGCCGAGATATCAAATCCCTTGTACGAAGCATTGAGGTTAAGACCAAATGTGAACTTCGGGTTTGTACCGTCGCTTACAATCTCCTTATCGTTGTTGTCGATAATGCCGTCACCGTTGAGATCCTTGTAAAGAAAGTCACCCTTCTGTGGTGTACCAAATGCCTTGAATGCATCAGGATTGTTGGCAAGCATTGCCTCAACAAGCTTCATATCCTCATCGGTCTGAAGGATGCGGTCTACACGCATAAGATACTGTGAGTTGATGCTGTGGCCTTCCCATATAAGGCTTGCGCCACTAAGCGACATACCACCCTTGTCCTTACCCTTAAACTTGTCTACATTGTTTGTAATGTAAGCAAAGTTTGCATTGGCGCCATAGCTGAACCCACCAATCTTATCCTGCCATCCGAGTGACATCTCAAGACCACGGTTGGTTACCTCAGCGCTGTTCTGCTTAGGCAATGATGTTGTACCGTGTACGGCTGGTGCAGGAAGGTTGATAAGAATGCCAGTGGTCTTCTTATTAAACCAGTCAACAGTACCTGTCAAGCGGTTGTTGAAGAATCCAAAGTCAAGACCTACGTTGAATACCTTTGTCGACTCCCATGTAAGGTCGACATTTGATATGCCAGCAAGTGCAAGACCGGTAACCATCATGTTGCCAAGCACGTAGTTGTTGCCACTTGTTGTGTAGAGCGACTGATAGTCGTAGTTGCCTACTGAGTTGTTACCCAATGCACCGTAAGACAAGCGAAGTTTCAAGTTGCTGAGGTTGCCACCCAAAACACCTTCCATAAACTTCTCCTGGTCGATACGCCATGCAGCAGATGCTGATGGGAAATAACCCCAACGCTCGTTCTTTGCAAAACGTGATGAACCATCGGCACGAAGGTTAAACTCAAAGAGATACTTCTCCTGCCAGTTAAGGTTCAAACGGCCGAAGTATGAGCGCATAGCCCATTCTGTGCTTGAGCCTGAAGATGTAGACTCGCCAGTAGCACCGTTGATAACATCCATAGAAAGGTCGGTCATATCCTGACGTGTAGCCGAGAAGTTCTTTGAGCGATAAAGCTCGTTAGAGAGACCAGCCATAACTCCGATAGCGAGGTTGTTCTTCAGTACCTTGGTGTCATAGCGTGCAACAAGGTCGTTGAAGTAGCGCTCTACCTTACCATCATAATACTGTATAGAAGTCTTGCCACGGTTGGTATATGTCTGCTCGTTGGTGAGGAAGTTGTAGCCATCAATAAACACTGGCTTGTAGTGATATTCCTGGTCGAGCAACTCATAGCTGTACGAACCGGTGAGCGAGAATCCCTTAAATGGCTTCAATGTAGCAACAAAGCGAGGGCGTATATTGTTCTTGCGGTTCTGTCCGTCCCACTTGTTAAGACGTATAAGAGGGTTATTGGTAGCACACTGGCTATCGTCTTCCGAGTTGTTCATTGCACCATAGCGTCCGTCAGGAGCACGGAACACCATACCTGGAGTTGTGGCAGAAGCATATGTAAAGAGGTTGCTTATCTCTTTCTGTCCCGGCTCCATGTCGCTTACATATCCGCCAACCTGCATGGCAATGTTAAGCCAAGAGGTAACGTCGGCATCCATATTAAGACGTACGGTATACTTCTTCATACCAGTGTTCTCCATTACACCAGGATTGTCAGTATAGCCAAACGAGCCATACATACGCAACTTGTCGCTACCGCCGCTGAGCGATATTACATGGTTGGTTGCGGTGGCTGTGCGGAAAGTTTCGTCAATCCAGTCGGTATTAGGATACTTAAGAGGGTCGCTGTTGTTGCGCCAAGCGTCAATCATGCTGCCTTCGGTACCTGCTGGCTTGAAAGGAAGAGCCAAGCCAGAGTTCTGGTAACCCTCGTTAATGAGTTCCATATAGTCGGCATAGTTTGACACCGGAGTAAGGGTCTTACGGATAGACTGGAACGAAACATAACCGTTATAGTCTACCTTGATATTGCCCGACTTACCCTTCTTTGTAGTGATAAGGATAACGCCATTGGCAGCACGCGAACCGTAGATAGAAGCCGAGGCAGCATCCTTCAATACTGATACCGACTCGATATCCTGCGGATTAACGGTGTTGATGCCCTGCTCTACACCATCGATGATGATAAGAGGTGAAGAAGAATTGAGGGTACCCTGACCACGCACAAGAATAGAAGCGTTGTCGTTACCAGGAATATTGCTGCTTGAAGATACGTTTACACCAGCTGCAAGACCAGCAAGAGCCTGTGAAACGTTGGTGATAGGACGGCTCTCGGTAAGCTCATTCATGTTGATAGATGCAACAGCACCAGACATATTAACCTTCTTCTGTGTGCCGTAACCTACTACAACCACCTCGTTAAGGTTCTGAGAGTCGCTCTGGAGCTGAATCTTAAGATTATCGCTTGTAACCTTAACTTCCTTGGTCTGGAAACCAATATAAGTAATAACAATGGTAGAACCTTTCTTTACTCCCTTAAGAGAGAAGTCGCCGTCGATACCAGTAATGCTACCTACGTTCTGCGAGCCCTTCACCTTAATAGAAGCACCAATGATAGGTTCTCCCGTTTCGTCTACTACTATACCTTTAATGGTAGATGTTTCTTGCTGTACATTGACAATACTGTTCTGTACTGGCGATGTAGCAGCGGCATTTCCAAATGCCGGATACATGCTGGCTGAAACGCCAAGCATCAAGCCTTTAAGTAAAAGATTTGATTTCTGCATAGATCGTTAGTTTGGGTTGTTTATATTTAGATTTAGTTTGTTTTTTCGCTACATATATTATATTAATGTAGGGGTGGGTGGGGTGTGTGTATATAGTGGTTCGTTTGTTTTTCTTGTTGTTTATTTCTATTGATTTGCTTTACATTTAGTAGTAGTAAATATTTACATATTTTGATTTTCGATTGCAAATTTAGATTAAATTAAACACTTCTATCGCTTGCAATTGTACAGTCGGTATGTAGTAATTGTACGCAATTTGTTTTTTAACTTATTAAGCATACCTATTAAAGTGTTTGCGATAACACACTTTGCGAATGTTATGGCATTTATAAAAAATAAGGCCGTTAGCACCGATTAACAATGTATTTTCACTTGTTTTTTTGCTCATTTAACATAAAATATGTACTTTTACAACCACTACAACTAATAAAGACATCTACTTATTACACATGAAGTTCACGAAACGAATATTTCTAATACTAATAGCCTGCGCAATAACCACAAACATATGCGCCATACAGTTCAGACATCTGTCTATTAAGGACGGACTGTCGCAGCTATCTGTGCTGTCCATATACCAAGACAAATTAGGACGTATGTGGTTTGGCACAGAGGAGGGTATCAATGTGTTCGACGGCAACAATCTCACTGCTATAAAGACTTTAAGAAACATTCCCCCCCAGAATCTTGAAGTGAGATGGATTTGCGGCGACGAGAAAGGCAATATATATTTCCAATTGGGCACCTCTATTGTATGCATCGACTTTGCCACTCAAAGCAACACGGTGCTGGTGAAAAAAGGTGTTACCACACTATGCCACCATTCGGGCAAGATTTATTACGCAAGTCGTGGTAGCGTATACATATACAATATTGCCAAGCAATCTACACACTGCATGGGGCAACTTACAAAAGACAATATCAAAGTGCTGCATATAGACAGTCGTGGCACATTATGGTTTGGCACACATAACGGCCTATTCTACTTCAACAAGAAAACCCGACGCACCACTCTATCAATCAAAGGAGCTTACGTAGAATATATCTACGAGGACACGAAAGGAAATATATGGGTATCGTCGCGCGACAAGGGTTGCTACCGCATATCGCCAAAGGGCAGCTGCACACATTATTATATAGACGATGATACGGCTAAGGAAGAGAACTACAATGCCGTGCTTAACAATATAGACACACGTGTGCAAGACCATATAAGCAGCAACAATGTGCGACATATTGCCGAGGACAACCAAGGCAATATATGGATGGGTACCTTCTTCGGACTTAACCGACTCGACATCCATACCGGCAAATTTACCATTTATATCCATACCAACAGTCAGCAAAGCCTAAGCCATCAGTCGGTGTTCCCAGTTGTAAAGGACAACAATGGCACACTATGGCTGGGTACATACTATGGTGGTGTGAACTATTTTACGCCCGATAACGAGTCGTTCAGATTTGTGGCTGCCGACATCAACAACCCTTATTGCCTATCCAATGCCTTTATTGGCAATATGACTACCGACAAACGAGGCGACTTATGGGTGTGTACTGAAGGAGGCGGACTGAACTGTATAGACCACAACACACATCTTGTAAAGCGATATATGGCAAACAATACTGCCAACTCGCTGCCACAATACAACCTGAAGGCTATAGACTACGACCCTATACGCGACCAACTATACATAGGTACGTATATGGGAAGCCTATCGGTGCTGGATATAAAGACTGGAAAATTCTGTAATCTGCAGAACCTTAACCCTAAATTGGCTGAAAAGATAGGCAACCGCATCATCGACCTAAAACTGTACAACAACCAACTGTTCTTCACAACCCAAAACGGTTTGTGGACGATGAACGTCGACACATACAAAATAGAGGAAGTGAACTCCACCCTTAGGAACACGAGCGAGATGTATCTGCATATCGACCGTAAAGGCTACCTGTGGGTTGCCGACTTAAAGGGCATATACAAGATATCCATCAAGACACACCATATTGAGCACTATTACAAGGCGGGACGTGCCGGACTGGGCATAAACAACTTTAAATACATCGGCGAGGACAACCGAGGACGCATATATGTAGCATCGTCGGGAGGAGGCTTCTATCGACTTAATGAGAGTCAGCAAGCTTTCAAGGCTTTCAATACAGACAACAGCGACGTAATGAGCAACTTCTGCTATGCCTTTGCCAATATAGGCAACTATATTGTGTATAGCACCGAACGTGGCGTTGGATTGTTCAACACAATGGACGATAGTTTTCGCAACATGGAGTTTGCGCACGACTTCCAGTTGGCAGGTATCAACCGTGGTTGTGGATTGTTGGCTGTGGGCAACAATCTGTATGTAGGGGGCATCGGCGGTATGGTTGTAATGGACATAAGCAAGATATTTGCACAGAAGTCGAACAGCCGAATCTACCTATCGCAACTTGAGGTTAACGGCAAGATTTGTCTGCCCGACGACGGCACCGGAATTATAGACAAGGCAATATACCTTACCGACCATATCCACCTGAAATACGACCAGAACAACATTGCATTTCGATTTGCTACCGACGGTTATGCCAACAGCATTAGCCGTTCGATATACGAGTATCGACTGCGAGGATATGACGACAGATGGTATCAGACAGATGGCAAGAGCATTGCCTTCCCTAAGCTTCCTGCCGGAAAATATACATTGGAGATAAGAAAGAAGCCGTCGGCATGGCAGTCGGGAGGCGATGTGGCTATGCTTAGCATGTGTGTCAAGGTGTCGCCACCGCTATATCTTTCCACCTTTGCCTACATTATATATATAGGTATTATAGTGGCGTTGATATGCGCATTCTACTATTTCAAGCGGTCGCAACTGTTGCTTGAAACCTCGCTTGCCATGGAGAAGAAGGACCGACAGAACGAAGAAGCATTGAACAAAGCCAAACTGCAATTCTTTACAAGTATATCACATGAGTTCCGCACGCCTTTGACTCTCATCATTGCCAAACTCGACTATGTTATGCAGAACGTGCAACACAACTCGCTTATAGCAAAGAGTCTTAAGAGTGTAAACCAAAATGCCGGCATGATGCTGGGTTTGGTAAACGAGTTGCTCGACTTCCGCAAGATGGAACAGGGCTATACACGTCTTAGTGTGGGCAAACACAACCTTGTGGAACTGGTAAAGGACATAACAATAGGCTTTGAGGATATGGCACGCACCAAGGCTATCGACTTCAGCTTCTCGGCTACATCCGACAAGATAGAGTGTTGGTACGACCAACAACAGATGCAGAAGGTGGTGTACAACCTGATAGCCAATGCCTTTAAATACGTAAACCAGCAAAAGGGCATGATTGAGGTAAGGCTCGACCAGACCGACGAGCATGCCATAATACGTGTTATAGACAATGGCATTGGCATTGCCTCTGCCGACATCAAGCATATCTTTGAACGTTTCTACCAAGCCAACAACGATAACAACAGCGCTACCACAAAACGTGGAACGGGTATCGGACTGGCTCTTGTAAAAAACATTGTGGAGCGTCATCACGGTTCGATAAACGTGCTTAGCTCTGAGGGATACGGATCTATGTTTGTTGTGGAGCTACCTAAGAGCAATAAGCTGTTCAGCAAGGACGAGATAGCCGAGGTATTGTCTCAACCGGAAACCAAAACTGCCAATAATGAGCCTACCAAGAGCGAGGGCACGGCAAAGGTATTGATTGTGGAGGACAACAACGAATTGCTCGACACGCTGCGCGACATATTCAGTCCGCTATATACGGTTATAACAGCGCACAACGGCAAGGAAGGACTCGACATGGCACGTGCCGAGAATCCCGACATTATTGTAAGCGATGTTATGATGCCGATAATGGATGGCAGGGAGATGTGCAAGGCTATAAAGGGCGACATGTCGATAAGTCATACTCCGATATTGCTGCTTACAGCCATGAGTGGTGCCGAACACGAGGTAGAGGGATTGCGTTGCGGTGCCGACGATTATGTGGCCAAGCCCTTCAACCCTTCGGTGCTGTTGGCTCGTGTTGCTGCCCTTATGCGCATGCGCTCTATGTTGCAACAGCGCATATCTGCAGATGGTCTGCAAATGAAGGATGCTCAACAGTTTGCCACAAACAAGCTCGACAGGGAGTTTATGCAGAAGTGCGACGAGATTATAAGTGCTCACATTGCCGACTCTGAGCTGTCGGTAGACAATATTGCGCGCATGCTGCTTATGAGTCGCACCAACTTCTACACCAAGTTTAAGGCTATAACAGGCATGACACCTAACGAGTATATACTAAGCAGACGCCTATCTGGAGCCGCCGAACATCTATGCAATAACGCCTCGGCTTCCATAGCCGATACAGCATACCTATTCGGCTTTGGCACGCCACACTACTTCTCGCAATGCTTTAAGAAACACTATGGAGTGAATCCTAAGGAGTGGAGGGAAAAGAAATAGAAAGCCTCACCCCAAAAGCCTAACCACCAACCCCTCCCCAATAGGGAGGGGAGTAAATAGCCTTTTAGGATATTTTTAGGAGGAAAACACTAATTCCCGCTATTAGGGCTTACTCGGGACTTGCACCCGTTCAATGCTCATGCCGAGCATACATACACAAAAGCCGGCCTCATCCGTAGACGAGGTCGGCTTCATCATTTAAACACGTTGCGTCGGTTACTTCACATTAACCTTCATTGTCTTTTCACCATTCACGGTGTCAACCTTTACAATAACAACACCCGATGCGCCATTGATACGGTAAGCATTCGAGGCGATACGTGTAAGAGGCAGACTCTTGCCGTCGGCAGCAAAGACATGCAGATCGGTATAATTACCATTGATGCTGACAACACCATTGTCTACAGTCACCTTAAGCTGGTTGCCGCTGATGGCATCCACACCCGAAGCAACATCAACAGTAAAGTCGATTGTGCTCATCTCAGTCTTACCTGATGTGTAAGAAGCAAGAACACCTGCTGTATGAGTGCCATTGGCAAGTCCCTCAAACAGATAAGAGGTTTCGTCTTGCTGTGCCACCAGTTTACCGTCAAGAAATACCTCGTACAATCCATCGAGAGACGGCGAGCGCATTGGCTTGCGTGCCACACCTGCATAAGGGCTGAGATAGAACGGAGCCTGCATTGCCTCGGGCAAACCAAACTTGACATCGTCAATACGTAAGACGCGCATCTGGTCGGAAGTACAATGTATGGCTACATACTTGGCCTCCTTTGGAATGTCGTAGCTATACTGCATGTAATAGCTTGATGTCTGGCGAGCGTCGCCTGCAGCCACGAAGCTCTCTGGACGGGCATCAGTTGTAGAATAGAGCACCTCAAAGGTCTCAGGATACTGATAGTCCAAACCTGCCGCATAGAACGAGAACTTAAAGTCGCTCTTGAAGTGCAGCAGCGGAGTGATAATCCAGTCGTCGTTGGCCACCTGGTATGCAGCCCAATCGGTAAGACATTTCTCGCCGCTGTAAGCCTCAAGGTTAAAGCCCTGATTCTTAACCGAAGGATTTGTGGCGCTTGCATTGAATACCATATAAGCCATTGGCGAACCAGCACCAGCCCATGTATAACTGTACACAGCACCAGTCTCGGCACCATCACCATCTATATACTGCCATCCGATAGAACCGGGAGAATTAATGGCAAAATCGGCATGACTCTCAAAGTCATCGAAGAAGACATCTGGATAGTTCCATGCAAATACCTTGCTGTCGGCAGTCTTGCCATCCTCCACATATAGGTTGCGTGGCTGCTTGCGGTCCTCGTCCAAGGCATAGCTTAACGAATAGCTGTCCTTACTGCTTAGATCTACCACGTCGGTCTTCTGTACAAATCCGTCGAGCGAGATGGTAAGGTTGTAGTTGGCCTTCCATACATTCTCTATCTCCACGTCGCCATTCTCGTCTACTGTACCATCCGACACGTGCATACCGCCACCAGCTACAAGCTGCACATGTGCACCATACGACTCGTTGTCAGGAGTGTTGGTTGTTACGTGAAGCTTAACCGTAGTGAGCATCTTGTTGCCAATAGTGTCCGACACTACAGCATCGGCATACTTGTCGCCAGTATACACAGCCTTGACGGCATATGCGTAAGAGCCCTGTGCAAGCGAAGCCCAATCGTTGTCGGTAAACGAGCGTGGCTGCTGCTTCTCGGACACAAGCTGCCATGCACCCTGGTTGCCAATCTCAGTAGACTTCATACGGTATACATTGTAGCGTATACGGCTCTGTATAGTCTTAAGCATTGCAGATGTTGCAGGCTCGGCTATCTTAGTGTCGCCATATTGCTTGCTTTCAAGCTCGGGCTGTGCGCCATTGCTCTGGGTTTGCTTCATAAAGCGCGGAGCAGTAAATTCGGTAGCATCCTCGGCCACAGTAACAGGAGCCGCAACTGGACGGATAAGGAAGTTGTGATGGAACTTAACTGCATTCTGGTCGTCGAGATAGTAGAACTTGCCAGTTGTATAATCTGGTGTAAAGCAATTGGTGTGCTTAACGAACGGATAGCGCTGGCTGTCGCCGTCGCCATCGATACCAACAAGCAGATAGTCGTAGTAAGAGATGGCCATATAATAACCATTAGGAGCATCTACCGGAGCAGGCAGCGTGTACGAATTCCACTGACCGTCTGTTGCCGGCACATAAGTATTCTTATACAATACGTTGGTTGTAGGCTCGCCATTCTCGTCAAGGTCGAAGATGGTTAGCTGCACACTGTAGTGGGTAACAGTTGCCGTGCCGTCGATATAGAACTGCACTCCACTTACAACAGAAGGATCGCGCTTAACGACACCAAACATAGTGTTTGAGTTGCCACCATTAACACCTACCGACGTTGTCAATGTACCGTCGTCGATGCGCTGTACAACGGGATCGTTGGCAGGAGCAGTCCACGAAACCTCTGCCTTGTCGGCAGCAGCTTCAACCTTTACCTTCTGCACAGGCTTCACGTTGTCGTCGAGAGTTATTATGCCAAGATCCACATCGGCATCAACACCAAAGTTGTGCTTAGCCTCAACATACTTGTTCTTGTTTACGGCAACGGCATAGTTGGCATTCTTGTATACAGAAGCTATAGAGAATCTACCCTCGGCATCGGTGGTGGCTCCCTTCTCGTCGTAACCGGTCAGGGCAACATCGGCACCGGCAACCGGGTCGCCAGCCACATCCTTTACAACGCCCTTTACGGTAAATGTGGGCAGAGCCTTAAGGTTGAAGTTGAGAGACGTTGTAGCCCATTCGTCCACATCCACATCCTGCTGTCCGTCCTCATAGCCCAGGGCAACGATGTTGACGGTATGCTTGCCCTTGGGCAGATACTTCAAAGTGTAGGCGCCATTGGCATCGGTGGTGGCTGCAAAAGCACCTGCATCGGCATACACCGCAGCTCCTACTATAGGCGAGCCATCGGCGTTGAGAGCCTTGCCGCTGATGTAGCCATCGTGGTCCTCGTCCACCCTTACGTTGTTGACCGTTAGCATGTAGTTGGCACTCATATACGAGCGGTAGAACAGGCCAATGTTGTAGTCGCCAGTGGCAGCTACCACCGGAAGGTTGACGCGAAGGCTTACCATGGCATCCGAGAGGATGTCAAACTGGTCGATGCTGTCCTGAAGCGCAATATCGGAGCCTTGACCCATAGATACAGCCAATGTCTCCACCACCTTCTTGTTGCCAGGCAAGGCATCGAACGTAAACTTATAGTGCTTGCCAGCCTCAAGGCGCACACGTGGAGACACAAGCCAGTCGGCAGCCGCCATACTGTCGTAGTTGTAGCTGACATAGGCTCCACCCATGCTGCCCCACTGTGCCGACTGGTATGCCCATGTGCTGTTATTGCCGTTGGCATCAACAACAGTCCAGAGATTAAACTGGTCGTTGTCGGCAAAACCTATTGTAGAAGGAACCTCAATGGCAGGACCCGCCACAACGGGCTCGGTCCAGATAGAGTCGCTGGCATACATCTCTGTATGTGCCACAACAGCATACTTATACTTGGCAATCTTGTCGAGGCTGTTGTCGGCATAACTGTTCGCCTTGACGCCTTCGGCAATCTTGGTGCCCTCTGCCTCACTGTTGGCAAAGCGTATTACGTCGTATGTCAGGGCATCGGTATTGATATACGAGTCGAGCTTGCCTTTTGTAGGAGCCGTCCACGACAATGTTGCACCATCGCCATTGGCTGTTGCCTTAAGGTTGCTAACGCCAAGCGGGTCGCCATTGCCAATGTATGCACTGGTGCTGGCACGGTCGCCACGGCCCATATCGTTGCCTGGCACAATCTTGTATGTGTAATATCCACGCTCGGTGATGCTGTTGTCGGTCCATGTCTGGTGTCCGCCAATGGCTGGATTGACAATAGAGTCTACCTTCACACCGTCGCGATATACCAGCACATAATCGAGGTCTTCGAGGGTGCCGCCACGTCCGTATGTCTTGGCAGGGTTGTCCCAATTTAGTGTTGCGCTTAACGCTCCTGCCATACCACGGTTGATGGCAAGGTTCTGCACCTTGGCAGGGGCGCTGGCAGCTGCTACAGTAAAGGGAACATTTATGCCATGGATAGCGTTGTAGGCAGATGTAAGAGCGGCAAACTTGGTGACGTGAGCCGTCTTGGTATCTATCTGCACAAGCTCGTAGCCCCACTGGCTTGTACCCCAATTGTAATAGGTGAAACGCATAAAGAGGCGATTGGTATCCTCGTCGAAGAAGAGGTCGTCGCCAGTATACATAAAGGCAGAGCCTGGATTGTAGTCAAGCGTGCCTATGTACTGGCACAAGCCAGTGTGCTGGTTAATCTTGTAGAGGGCACCCCAATAGCTCACGCCATAAAAGTCGCCGTCGTAGTTGCTCGTCATTACGTGTATGTGCTCGTCGTTGCCGCTTTGCTTGGCAGCATCGCACAGGGCATCGAAGGTAAGGCGTTGTGTGGTCTTGATGGTACCGTTGTCGAGGTCGACGGTTACAAGCGAGCTGCCGCCATTGAAGAAATCGAGACCGTACATAGTCTGCGACTGATAGTCGTAAGCCATACTACCGGCTATAGCTCCATTGAGCGTGGCTCCATAGTCGGCAATCATTCTTGTGTTTTTCGATTCCATGTCGTAGGCATACAGAGCGTTCACCTTATAGCCGTTTACCACCTGCGAGTAGTCTATATAATAATAGGTGTCGCCAAGCAGGTAGCCGGAACTGATGCGATCGGCATTAAGAGATTGCACAAGGGTGAAGTTCTTGATGGTGTCGCCCAATTCGAACGAGTAGAGACCAATACCCAACTCCTGATTGTCGCTTACGGCATAGCCAGTCTTGTCGTCAAAGGCGTAGGCTGTGGTGCCTAACGTCGTAAGGGCAAGACTGAATGCCAGCAGAGATGAATGTAATTTGTACCTCATACTTTAATTTTTTAAGATTAATGATGTGTTGTTTACTTTATGTTTCCGATTGCAAAATTATAAATAAAAAGATGTTATAAGTAACATATTGACACAAAAATGCACGTTGTTAGTTTTTGTCTATACTATTTCAAGACTCATTAGTGTGATTTTGTCAAAAATTATAAAGTCTATAATAATAACAATGTGTAACTTTGCAATCGTAAAAACAAGATAAAATCAATCGATATGAAAAAGTTTACTACTCTTGCTGCTTCCCTACTATTGGGAGCGATGTCAATGCAGGCAGTACCTGCCTATCGAGGTGCGATAAAGGCCAAACAGCCCGACGGCACTACCATTACATTATATATGCAGGGCGATGAATACAGCCATAAGTGCGTGTCGGTGGATGGCTATCAGCTAATACAAGATGCCCAAGGTGCCTATCGTTATGCCAGTCTGAACAGTGACAATACTCTTACTTGTGCCAATTCGCCAATAGCACACAACCCTATAGACCGTAAAGCAAGCGAAACTAAATATGTAGGCACACTGACATTAGCAAAGGACATGCCTAATGCGAACACAACAAAATATAAGATTTGCAAATCGCCTTCGCAAAGAAAAATAGGTATGGGAACCATGTCTCGCTATCAAGTTGGCAATTATCCTACTATAGGCGAAGGCAAGTGTCTAGTACTGCTTGTTGAGTTTAGCGATGTTAAGTTTACATACGACAATGACTACCATTCGCGTATGCTCAACGAAGAGGGATTCAGCGACAATGGAGCAACTGGCAGTGCACGAGACTACTATATTGCACAATCGGGAGGTAAGTTTAAGCCAACATTTGACGTTGTAGGACCAATAACCCTTACACGCTCTGAACGCTACTATGGTCAAGACGATGTTATACAAGGCAAAGACGTCAACGTAAGCAAGATGATAAGCGAAGCCTGCAAACTGGCTAAAGAAAAGTATAACGTAGACTTCTCGCAGTATGACGGCGACAACGACGGCAAAGTGGATATGGTGTACGTTATCTTTGCAGGCTACGGACAGCATGCAGGTGGAGGCGACAACACTATATGGCCGCACAAGTACCAGCTGACATCGTATGGCGAGAAACTGACACTCGACGATAAGCTTATTGACACATACGCATGCTCGTCGGAGCTATTTGGCAACACGGGAGCCGTATCATCTGGTATCGGTACATTGTGCCATGAGTTTGGACATGTGCTTGGGCTTTGCGACCACTACGACACAACAGATGCGACCAACTACCAACTAGGACGCTACGATATAATGGACTACGGTCCATATAACAACGACGGCAATACACCGCCAAGCTATAATGCTTTTGAGCGCACGACACTGGGATGGATGACTCCAGACGAGATAGACGAGCGCACCGCTGGTGTTACACTCGAGAATATTGCCACAAGCAATAAGGCCTATATGATAAAGACATCGAACCCAGACGAATTCTATCTGCTGGAAAACAGACAGCAAACTGGATGGGACTCGTATATCATGAGCTGCGGACTGATGATAACACATGTGGACTTTAATGAAAAGACGTGGCTTAACAATACTCTGAACACAGACAGCAGTCATCCACACTTCTATCTGGTAGAGGCAGACAACGAGAAGGGATACGACGTCCTACTTGAAAAGGAAACGGAAAAGGGCGACCTATTTCCATATGGCACTCACGACAGTTTTACTGACAATACCATTCCTGCCGCCAAGCCTTATACTGGCGAGACACTTAACAAATGGGTGACTAACATAGAAAACAAGGACGGCATTGTGAGCTTCAACTTCATGGCAAACCATCTTGCAAAACCAGAAGGACTGAAGATAGAGAATGCAGGAGGTATGAACTTCTGCGCGTCATGGAATGACGATGAGGAAGCCATGAGCTATGACGTTATGCTGAAACGCCTGGAGTATAAATCGGAACAGCAATTTGCCGACCGCGAGAACTTTGACCGCATGACAGCTGGAACAGATGCCATTGCAGACAGAACAGCCATCGACAACCAACTGGACGACTATATGGACACAAAGGGCTATACCGGAAACAACGTGTACCAGGCAGGCGGATGGTGCCAGATAGGAAAGGAAGGTCAAGGCGGAAGTCTTACTACACCCACATTCAACATGAAGAGATATAACGGCGAATATGCCGTTGCCATAACAGTGAAGGCACCTACCGGCAAGCAACCAGTGCTAAGCGTAAACTCTAACGGACAGACAGGCAAGACACGTATCAACAGTGTTGTGCGCACGTATCTATTTAAGTTTAAGGGTGGAATATCCAAGACAGACATCACCATATCTACAAACAGCGAGCGTGCATTGATAGACCGCATTGATATCTGCAGAGGAGACGCTAAGAATATTGCAACAGAAGCCAAGGAAGTGGCAGTAAGCGGAGTGCCAACACAAACAGAAGGAGATGTAGAGGACAACGAATTTGTAACAGCAGAAACAAAGACATTTGAGAATGTGGGCAACTACAAATACACGTTCGAAAATTTGCTGCCAAACACATTCTATGCCGTTGCGGTGAAGGCTAATGGCGACAACGGATCGTCTAAGTATTCGGACGACCTCGTTTTCAACACAGCAGAGGTTACAGCCATCAAGAATGTGGAGACTAATACATATCAAGGTGACAAGGCAATATTCAGCATTGACGGCATACGCACCAACAGCCTCGACCGCCCAGGTGTATACATCATTAAAGAGAACGGAAAGACAAGAAAGATTATTGTAAGGTAATAAATACACAAGATTATGAAAAAGAAGGTTATTTTTGCACTTGCAGCTTTGCTCACAACAAGCAACTTAAATGCACAAGATACGTATTTTACAACATCGTTTGAAGACGGCATACCATCATCGTTCACACTTCACGATGTGGACCAGCGCACTCCTTCTAGCGATATGCAGAAAATAGGCTTTGCCGTAGGCACTCCATGGATTGACATCCTAGAGCCTGACGGCAACGGCAACCATATAGCCTGCAGTACATCATGGTATAAGAACGCCGGTAAATCAAACGACTGGATGGTGACTGAAGGTATTGATATAAAGTCGGAGAAAGCCGTACTGCGCTGGCGCTCGCGCGCCAGTGACAAGGATTATCGCGACGGCATGGCGGTGTATGTATCTGAAAAAGGCACCAATGTGGACGACTTTGACACATCGGCACCAGTGTATCAAGCAAAGAAAGAAAACCATACGTGGATCGAACACACAGTAGACCTCAGTGCATATAAAGGCAAAAAAGTATACATTGCCTTTGTAAATAACTCGACCGACGCCAACTGTCTGTATGTGGACGACATATTTGTAGGCGTGCCTTCTAAAGTAAATATGTCACTTGACCTGGCAAGAGTGAGCAAGACATATGGCGACATCTTAGTATCGGGCAATGCCTTTGCAACGGACAAACAGACCCATAAAGGATTCAGCGTGGGCTATCGTGTCAACGGCAAGACTGTGGAACAGACATTCGACCAAACAATTACGGCTGACGGAAAGACCGCCTTTACACTAGACACTCCGCTGCATATCGAACGTAACCAAACTCTCGACTACGACGCATGGATAAAGTGCGACGGTGACAGTACTGGTATCAGTTCTAAGGTATCGGCATATCCGCTGAAACTTGTGTCTGAAGAAGTGACCGGAACATGGTGCGGTTATTGCATCAGGGGCATTGTAGGTATGAAGACGATGAACGAGAAGTATCCCGACACCTTTATCGGAATAGCCATACACAACGACAGCAACAAAAAATGGCCTGACGCTATGGCTGCAGGTGTGGAAGACTATCACGACTATATATACAATTCGTGTGGCATCACCGGTTATCCACACTGCGTATTCAGCCGCAATCCGAACTATTCTATTGACCCACAATATATGGAAAAATGCTATACAGCCATAATGAGTGAGGCAGACAACTATACGGGTATAGAGCTGAAGGCTCAATACAACAAGAATACAGGCAAGATAGACACCAACACCGATATCTACTTTGCCAAGAAACAAAGCAACACCAACTATAAACTGGCATACGTTATTGTAGAAAACAATGTACACCGCACTCATGCTGAACTCGGACTTGCAGAAAATGAGCCATCTGGCTACGACCAGAACAACTACTATGGCAACAATGCACAAGGTGTAGAAATGGGCGGTTACGAGAAGATGGGATCAACGGTTAGAGCTGAGCAGATATGGTATAATGATGTGGCCCGCTCCATATATCCTACCCCACAAGGAGAGGAAGGCATCATTCCTGCAGATATAGCCGAAGGCGACCACTTCTCGAACGAAGTTTCATTGGACATTCCTACAAATGTGCTGAACAGCGCCAACACCGAGGTTATTGTGCTACTTCTTGAGAAGAACGGTATTATTGTAAATGCTGACAAAGTTAAAATCGAGGGTATTGAGACTGGCATTGAGGAAGTGGCCAACAATAATACAATTGACACCAATGCCTACTACAACCTTCAAGGTATGCGTGTAGCAAAGGGTACCAAGGGACTACTGATACACTCTGGAAAGAAGTTTATCAACAAGTAAGCCTCTTTTATATTCTTCTTAAATATTCATCTAAGCTATCGCCTCGCTGCAAGCCAAGCTTCTTGCGCAGGCGATAGCGATTTGTATTTATACTCTCAGGACTGACAGACAGCATCTCTGCTATCTGCTTGGCTCGCATACCGATGCTGATATACGCGCAAAGGCGCAACTCATTCTCGGTTAGCTTATTGTTCTGCTCCTTAAGCTTAACAAAGAAATTGGGATGCACGTTATCGAAATGCAGCTTAAAGCGCTGCCACTCGTCGTCGTTTTTAAGGCTGTCGCCAATAACGGCATTCACCTGTGTAACAAACTCAGACGGCAGCTTACCCTCGTCGTAATAGTTCTTGGCTATGGCACTAATCTGCTGCAACACCTCGTTTTTATTGGCAAGCAGCAAGGTTGACGAACTTATCTCGCAATCCTTTTGCTTGATGTCGTGCTCAAAGTTCTTGCGGTTCACACTATATATCAATGCCTCCTGACGCAGGGAGTTGCGCAACTCGCGGTTCTCTATGCGTCGTATCTTATATCTCTGCCAAAAATAAACAAACACTACGGCTGCCACAAGCAAGAGCACCACCAGCAGCAACACGGCAACATACACCATACGTCGGCTAAGCTCGGCATCTTGCTCAAGAAGTTTCATTGTGTCGTTCTGACGTGCAATGGCCTCGCGTGCACGTGTCTTGGGCACCTCCTGCTTCATCACCTCGTTTACATTGCGCTGATACTCTTCCATGTATAAGCGTAGGTAGTGATAGCTTTCGGCCTTATTGCCAAGGCTCTCGTTAATTTGCCACATTATATTATATATATCGGCAAGAAACTTCTCTCCCTTGAGCATATCAGCCTTGGCGAGAATATTGTCGAGCAACGCCTTTGCCTCTGCATACTGCTTCTTATGATAGAGCAATTTGGCATAATCGATATTCACAAGAGTGTGAAACACAAAATTATTGGGAGCCTTATCCTTCAATATGCCAAATGCTTGACCGAAATAATACTCTGCCTTTTGAAACTTTCCACTATTGATACATATATTGCCAAGCGCATTAAAAGCTTGTACGGTCATTCCCCAATCGTTAGCTCCACCACTCTTTGTAGATAAATCATAGTACTTTAGTTTGTCGTGAGACGAATCGGAAAGCTGGGCCATAAAGAAATAGATGCGGTTGAGGGTGAAACCAGCCTTCTGATAATTATCGCGTGCCGGTTTGAGCATAAGGCGCGCATTGTCTGGGTCGTTGATGTCGCTGAACAGTTGCACCATAAGCAGATAGGCATTGCCAAGGAAATAGGCATCGTCGTATTTCTCGAACACAGATATGGTGGATTTCAGCAAGTTGTAGGCCTTAAGATAATGGCATTGTCGCTCGTAGTTGCCAGCAAGTTGGTAATCTATACGTGCAAGGTCGTAGTCGTATTGGGCATCACACTTTGCCCGAGCCTGCTCGAGCAACCTTATACATTCCTTACTGTCTGCAGCCATCTGCATGGCACGCACCTGCCAATACAATGCACGGCATTGTAATTGGGTATCGCCTCTTTGAGATGCAATATGGCACAGCGAGTCTATCCAAGCCACATTGATATGCTCACGTCTGTTGTTATAATCAAGACGGTCGACACGGGCTGCCATTTCATCAAATTGCTTGTCTACTGGCTTGAAAATGTATCTATACGCATTAGCAAAAAGAGCAATGCAAAGCAAAACGGCTGTAAGGGCAAACCGTATTGCATTATGACGTATTCTCATATCTTATAGTTTTGTGACGTTGGTCAAAAGCACATGAATTAAAATTATTCCACAAAAGTAATGCAAAATGCTGACAATTCCAAATTTTTGGCATTGGCTTGGAATAATATAAAAAAAAAGATGGCACACTTCCCATACATGGAAGTGTGCCATCATTATATTTTTGTTATGCTATCTGCCTTAAAGGGCAGACCGAGCGCATGTTATTAGTCAGCGATCTTAACAGTAGCACGACGGTTGTAAGAAACTGGTGAGAGGTCCTTAACACCACCCTTGCCCTCTGTTGTAATCTGGTCGCGGCTAACGCCCATCTTAACAAGCTCGTTGGCAACAGTCTCTGCACGACGCTCAGAAAGCTTCTGGTTGTAAGCAGCAGAACCTGTAGCGCTGTCAGCGTAGCCAGTAACTACGAGGTTAACATTGTTCTCCTTAGCGTAATCGGCAAGACCCTTAACATTTACGAGGTCCTTGCGAGAAGCAACTTTAGCCTTGTTGATGTTGAAGAATACTGACATAGGAGCGTTGCTGTAGTTCTTAACAGATGCAGGAGCCTCATTCTTCTTCTCAGCAAGGAGGTTCTTAAGGCGAGCGTTCTCTGAGTTAGCATCGTTGAGCTGTGCGTTAAGAGCATCGATTTGGCTCTGTGAGAGGGCCTTGATAGCGTCAACGTCTGGAGTCTTCTCCCATGTAGCCTTGCCAAGGTTGAATGTAAGACCTACCTCAGCATAGAGGCGATTGTCCTTGCCTTCCCATACACGGCTACCCTTGCCAGCTGAGATACCGTCGAAGTCCTCCTCAGCATAGTTCCAACCAAGCTCGAAGTTGATGCCAACCTTGTTGCTTACGCGGAATGTGTTGAGAATACCGAACGAGAGGTTCATAGCGTAGTTGTTGTCGCTGCAGTTGCGGTTGATACCACCACCGAGGAAAGGAACAAAGTTCCAAACACGCTCAGGGTTGTAGCCATAAAGCATATTGCTGAGGTTGAAGAGAACGTTCTCGTTAAGTGTCCACATATGACGTGTGTGCTTAACGTCATCGTATACCTGACGGCCCCAAACACCCTGGAACTTGGTACGAAGACCGAGACCTGGTGTGAACCACTTACCCACTGCTACAGAGAAACCAGGAACGGTGCGGAAACCCTTGAATGGGCTGTGTGAAAGACCCTGTCCGTGCTCCTCGTTAGAATAATAAGCATTCCAATCAGCACCTACCTGAATAAACCAATTGCTCCAGAATGAATTAGTTGCAACGCTGTACTTCTGTACAGGATCTGTGGTTGTCTCCTGAGCGCTAGCACCCATTGTCAAGCCACACATTGCCAAAACAATTAATAACTTTTTCATAACCTTTTTTATTTAACAATCAATATTTATCTGTTTCGAAAGGGCATACTACCCCCTTTAATTCGCCACAAAGGTACTAATAAAAACTAAATCGGCATACGTTTTTGATAAAAATGTTGCCTAAATGTCTAAAATATCTTATAAATTGAACATTTTAGGCGCCTTTTTTCACCCAAGTAGCCTTTCCATCTCGGTTTGTCTTAACAACGTAAGCACACGCTTGCCATCGGGGGTGTAATTGAAGTTGGAGCAGGCAAAGAGGTCGTTCACGATGTTCTCCATCTCCGAATTGGTTAGCACCTGTCCGTAGGCTACAGCAGCATTACGGGCAAGTTCGAGGGCTACGGCATGGCATATATCCTGGGCCGGTGATGAGGGCTTGTCGGCAGCTGTAGCCACGAGGTCTTGCACAAGTGTTACGTAATTAAGCCCATCGAGCCCTGCTGGAACAGAATTAATGGTGTAGGTACAGTCGGGCTGCTCTGATATCTCAAAGCCTATAGACTGCAACTCGGGCAATATAGCACGCATGGTTGTGTCGTCGGCAGTGGCGAAGTGTATAGTCTCAGGGAAGAGCAACTTCTGGCTGTATGCCTTACGGTCGGCTGTCTGTGCAAGATAGCGTTCGTATAGTATGCGTGTATGGGCTCTATGCTGGTCGATAATCATCAGTCCCGACTTGACGGCAGTCATAATATACTGGCCTTTGTACTGATAGTGTACGGGCGACTTCTCTTCTATCGGACTCTCCTGAACAGCTTCTGGCGTATCACTATCTGGCATTTCGGTTGCCACCTCGTCAGGTGTCTCTGGTTGTGCAAATCGGCGTGACTGCATTATGCCATCAGCCGGAATGGCACTGGCTTTCGACTTTACTATCCCATCATTAGCCGATGTGAATAACGACGGTTGGTGTGTAGAACTACCAGCAAGTCCGTCGTATAAGCGCTCCCACTGCCCAGGCACGGTATCGTGCCTGCGTGGTGATGACTCGTTGAAGGGATTGTACGAAGGATTGTATTGCAGTTTGGGCGCCTTAACCTCGTCGGCGGCATCGCCAAGAGCAGGTATATCGGGTTGTCCCTCGGTGTCGAACTCGATAGCTGTGACATCCTTAAACATGCCAACCGCATCCTTAACGGCTGCCGCAAGAATCTGCCATATAGTAGACTCGTTCTCAAATTTTATCTCGGTCTTGGTAGGATGGATATTGACGTCGATATCTTGGGGCTTGACGGTGAAGTAGATAAAGTAAGGCACCTGATCGCCTTCGGGTATGAGTCGCTCGTAAGCAGACATAACAGCCTTATGGAAATAAGGATGCTTCATATAACGTCCGTTAACGAAGAAGAACTGGCGTGCGCCCTTCTTGCGTGCCGACTCTGGCTTGCCCACGTAGCCATTAATCTTGCACATAGTGGTATCGATGTCGAGCGTAAGGAGATGTTGGTTGATTTTCTTGCCAAAGACATCCACTATGCGCTGGCGCAAGGAACCCGCCTTTAGGTTGTACAGCTCGTTCTGGTTGTTGTATAGCGTGAAAGCCACATCGGGATTGACAAGCACCATACGTTCAAAGGCGGTTATGATGTTGTTGAGTTCGGTGGCGTTGGACTTGAGAAACTTGCGACGAACGGGCACATTATAAAACAAATTCTCGATAAGGAAATTGCTGCCCACGGGACAAGAGCAAGGGTCTTGCGACACGAAACGCGAGCCTGCTATAGACAATTGTGTGCCAACGTCGTCGCCTTTGAGTCGGGTTTTGAGCGTAATCTGTGCCACTGCAGCTATAGATGCAAGCGCCTCGCCACGGAAACCCATGGTGTGAAGATTGAAGAGGTCGTCGGCCTGGCGTATCTTAGACGTGGCATGTCGCTCAAAAGAGAGACGTGCATCAGTCTCGGACATACCCTTGCCATTGTCGACAACCTGTATGGATGTGCGACCAGAGTCGGTGCACACCACATTAATAGAAGTGGCACCGGCATCTATAGAGTTCTCCACCAACTCCTTTATAACGCTTGCCGGGCGCTGTATAACCTCGCCTGCAGCTATCTGATTGGCCACAGAATCGGGAAGAAGTTGTATTATATCGCTCATATTATCGAATATATTATTATTGATTTGCTTTTAATACATCAACATCATAAACAGAACGCCAAGCAGCACTACCGCCAACGCTATAATGCAACCAGGCAATGCCGACGCACGGCATCTATGTCGCTGATAGGCAGCTGCCTCCTCGGCCGACTGATGTGCAAGTTGCTCGGGACTTACTCCACGACGCAGACTGTCAAGAATATCGCGACGCTCATTGCTGAAGCGCGGAGTGTAATGGAAACCACGAGGGCGACGATTGAAGAAGTAAGGCATATTTGAGTTGTGAATTTTGAGTTGTGAATTTTGAATTGTGAGTTTTGAATTGTCGGCTACGCCGATTAGGAATTATTCAATTAGGAATTATGAATTCGCAACTCAACAACTCATAATTCACAACTCAATAATTCAAAATGCGCATAGCACACAATTCAAAACTCAAAATTCAAAATTCCTAATCGGCACTTCGCGTCTTCTTACTGCCTTAAGCTCCGACCCCGCCTTCTTGCCACGCCAATTAAAGACGTCGTCCTTATCGGTTGGGCGAACATAGTCGAACCAAGCGAATTCGGATAGTCGATACTTGTCGGGTGGTATCTGGGTTACGGGATACATTGTACCAACCGACTTAGATGCCCATATCTTTTCGAGCTGACGTGTGGGCGACATATACATGCGCATGGTGTCGGTCTCGAGATAATTGAGCTCGGTAAGCACAGAATCCTTTTGGTCGGTGTTGTAGAACACTGTCTTGACATTGCCCACGGCATCGGCACGGCGCATGGCACCATCAATGAAATAAGCATCCATACGTGTAGATGACACTTGATTGAAGTGGTTCTTGCCATCGACCTGCTCAACAGATAGGGCCTGACCTATTATTTCGGCCTTGCGTATGGTGGAATCGTTCATATATACCTTCATTACCTCGCCCAGCAGCTGTCGGTTTATGTTCCATGCTATAGGGTCGCGATACATGGTCATGCATGAGTCTTGCGAATTGAACACAAGCGAGTCGCACACAGCCTGAAGGTCTTGACGGTAGGCACGCACATGTGGGAATGCGTGTACCTTGCGATATACAGAGTCGGTGCCCATGTTAAAGGTATATATTTTAAGCGAGTCGGCATGCATCCAAAGGGTGTCCTTCTGAGAGTAGTCGAGCATCAGGGCTCGTTTGGTGGCATAGCCATAACCCGTATGTTCGTTGTATAACACATGCTCGGCACGAAGCTCGTTCTTGTTCTCCTTGTCGATATATATCACATTACCAAAACCCTCATTAAGACCAGTCTTACTGTTATGGAAAAGCGAGTCGCCAGTTATCGATTTGTCCTTTTCGACAATTGTAGAACGACCAAAGAGTTGTGACTGGTCGGTACGCGAGTTGAGATATGCATTAGTGGTGTGAATGATGCTTCCTTTAGACGTTACGGTAGAAGGACCTACAATATGAGCTATCGATGTACGTGTGTCGTAGTGCAGGGTGTCGGTGGTGATATGGTTCTTACCGGAATACATCTCGACACCATAATAGAACGAAGCCTGACGTGTGGCAGTGCTATAAGCACCCCAATCGGAAACAAGGCGGTCCTTGCCATCTACCAACTTGCCACCCTCGAAGAAGTAGGCAAGGTCGTATATACGGTCGTAGTCGAGCGAATCAGTGTACAATGTCTGCGTGCGATGCTTTAGCACCACCTTATGGCGTGCATGCATCATCTGGTCGGCTCCGTTATAGTCGGCATAGTCGCATGTAAGCGACAGCGTGTCACCCTGACGGAAGTGTACATGTCCGAAAGCCTCAACCGAGTTGGACTCTTGATAGAAGTAGGCACTATCGCATGTAAGCTGCGAACCGGCATGCGTAAAGTGTACCTTGCCACGTAGAATCTGAGCATCGGGCACGGCACTGTAAACATCATAACTAAGTTCGTCGGCATGCACAAGATACACACGCTCGTCGGTCTTCTTGCGCTTCTTTTGCTTGTATGGTGCGGCTAATGCCGAGAACAGAGAAAATACAAAAAGGCATAGAACGGTCAGCAAAACCGTTCTATGCCAATTGAATTTTATAGGATTTTGTTTCTTCATTTCTATAATATTACTCTCCTTCCACATTTGTGTGGGGAGGTTGGAGGATTACTTTACCCAACCTTCATACTCGAAATTGCACGACTTGTAGCGATCCTTCATTCGCACGTACGTGGTCTTAATCTTGTTTACTACCCACTGGTGTAGGAAGTCGGCGCGCTCCTTTTGTAGCACGAGGTTCTTCATCACCTGGAAGTCTTCGGTTATTGTTGCACGGTGGGCTGGGGTGCGACTCTTAAGTTTGACGATTGCAACAACAGTCTTGCCCTTCTCGTTAATCATTCGGAAAGCGTTGGAGACATCGCCAACTTCCATTTTCTCTACCTCGCGAGCCACCTCTGTTGGCAGATCCTTCATTTGGAACTTGGATGTGCGACCATCTTCACCGTTGAACGACATCAAGCCGTGGTTGTTGCGGGTATCCTTATCGTCGGATGCAAAAGACGCTGCCTCCTCAAACGAGAACTTATCGGCACGAATTTCGGTAGCAAGCGAGTCGAGACGCAAGCGCATGGAGTCGGTTGCCGCCTCAGACACACGCGGTATACGAAGTATGTGACGTACCTTAATTTTATCGCCACGCTTGTCGATGAGCTGTATAATGTGGTAGCCATACTCCGACTCTACAATCTTTGAAATCTTCTTAGGGTCGGTAAGGTTGAAGGCTACAGCTGCAAAGGCAGGGTCGAGCATACCACGACCAACATAGTCCATCTCGCCACCCTGACGTGCAGATCCAGGATCCTCGGAGTAGAGACGTGCGAGAGTGGCAAACGATGTCTCGCCACTATTGACACGCTCGGTATACTCGCGCAGTTCGTTCTTAATGCGGTTTATCTCATCTTGCTCAATCTTAGGCTGACGGGTTATGATTTCGACCTCTACCTCAGTAGGCACAAACGGAATACTATCCTCTGGCATATTGCGGAAATAGTTGCGCACATCGGATGGTGTAACGGTTATGTCCTGAACCAGTTTCTCCTTCATCTGCTGAATGAGCTGATTGTTGCGGAAGTCGTCGTGGAGCTGCGAGCGGAGTTGTGTAATGCTCATCTTCTTATATTCTTCCAGTTTCTCGCGTGAGCCAGCCTGTTGTATCCAACGATTAATCTGCATGTCGATGTTTTGGGCAATCTCGCTCTCGGTAACTGTTAGCGAATCTATTTCGGCCTGATGAAGGAAGAGCTTCTGTACGGCTATCTGCTCAGGAATAACACATTCGGGATCGCCATGCCACTCTACACCTTCGGCCTCTCCTTGGAGTCGCATAATCTCCACGTCCGACTTAAGTATAGGCTCATCGCCCACAACCCATATAACCTCATCGGCTATGCTATGTGTCGGAATATCATTGTCGACAACCGGACGGCTCTCGGTTGTGTCGGGCAGAGACACAGCCATATCGGTTGTATCAGCCACAACCACATGCTTCTTGGCAGAAGGATGTCCAGCATTTGCCATTGTACCGGCGCAGACAAGGAGCGCCAGAATGGCTATAATCAATTTGTTCTGTTTGTGCATTTATGTCTTGTTACTATATATATTAATGTATAATAGAGGGTGAATACTTTATCAGCAACCGACCGCAAGGCTTAATGCTTATTGACTGTTGCAAGTACCTCCTCGTTCAGTACTACATGATATTGCTTGCGGAGGTCGGCTATCCACTGTTTCTCAAGATACTCCTGATAGTCGGCAACCACGAGTTCGCGAACATCGTCGTAAGTCTTAGGAGCCTTGAGAGTCTTGCCAAATACGGCTACATGCTCGTATCCCTTAGGTGCTGTATAGGTTGTGTCCTTATGGAAGACTTCACGGTCAACCAGAGCATTATCGCCCTTCTTGAACACACCCTTGACTACCTTAATGCGCAATGTTGAGTCGTTGAACTGCTTGCGAAGAGTTTCTGCCCAGTCGGCAAAGTCGACCTTTTTAATAGAACGCTTTACAGCCTCAACGTCGGCAGCATCCTTACAGTTGTAGGCAATGCCCTTAAAGCGTGGCTCGGTCCAGGCATAGCGCTTGCGGTTCTTCTTAAAGAAAGCGGCAAGTCCTGCTTCGTCCTTGGCTGCCTTATCCCATACCAAACGGTTAGAGATTTCGTAAAGAAGCAGACCGTCGTGATACTCGCGTATAAGATTACGCAGCCCTGAATCCTTGGCAGACATCTCTTTGACACGTTGGTCGAGCAGAGCCTGAACTGTTGTGGCAGGCTTGGCAGCCTTGGCTAGAGAGTCGAGTTTCTGCGAGATAATGCGTTCACGCAGTCCGCGCTGGTCAATAAAGCGGCGTATATCAGTACGAAGCGAATCGTATGGGAAGAAGTTTTGCTTGTCTGTAAGTTTTACAATGTGATATCCAAAAGGCGAGAGGAACGGCTTGGAGAGTTCGCCCTTCTTCATTGCGAACACCACGTCCTCAAACTCCTTGACGGTTTGTCCCTTCTGAACCCATGAAACATCTCCTCCACGGGCTGCCGAACCTTTGTCGTCGGAAACGCGGCGGGCAAGATCGGCAAAGTTGGCACCCTTTACAAGTGCCTTATATATCGAATCGGCACGCAATTTGGCAGCATCTTGCTCTGCTTGCGTGGCGTTCTGCTTGAGCATGACAAGAATGTGCGCTGGACGTACCAATCCGCCATTGCTGTCGATGCGTGTCTGTGTCTCCTTATATATTCTGTAAGCCTCGGTTTCTACATCATCATCGTTGATGAACGAGGGACGCACCTGTTGGTCGCGATAGGTAAGAAACTCCTTGCGAAAAGCACTTGTTGTGTCGATGCCAGCAGCCTCGGCGGCAAGCACCTTAAGCTTGTAGTTGACAAACAAGGGCACGTAGTCGGCGACATTTTTCTTGTCGACAACTGTCTCGGAGTTGTTCTTGTTGTACGAATACTCAAATTCTGAGCGCAAGACAGGCTTTCCGTTTATGGTCATAACAACGGGATCGGCGGTCTGTGCGCCAGCGCTGCTTGCAACAATGAGCATGGCAGCCAACAGTGATTTAAACTTCATTTTTGTGTGCGAAATACTTGTTTATATTTAAAACGCGTTAAGCAATGGTGCGGATGTCACACATGGTAACAGTCCGGGCCATTGCTTTGATATTGCTATTGCCAGCGGCATGACTTGCAAGAACCGCATGGCACAGTGAATGCTTACTGCGGGCGCGAATAGTTAGGAGCCTCGCTTGTGATAGTAATGTCGTGCGGATGGCTCTCAAGCACACCAGCATTGGTGATGCGTGTGAACTTGGCATCGTGCATACCCTCAACTGTACCTGCTCCGATGTAGCCCATACCTGAGCGCAAGCCACCAATAAGCTGGTAGATAACCTCCTGAACAGTTCCCTTATAAGGCACACGGCCGGCAATGCCTTCTGGTACAAGCTTCTTAACGTCCTTGGTACCAGCCTGGAAGTAGCGGTCCTTTGAACCATTCTCCATAGCCTCGAGCGAACCCATACCACGATAGCTCTTAAACTTACGTCCGTTGAAGATGATAGTATCACCAGGACTCTCCTCAGTACCGGCAACAAGCGAGCCAATCATTACAGAGCTTCCACCTGCAGCAAGAGCCTTTACAACGTCGCCTGAATAGCGCAGGCCACCGTCAGCAATCAAAGGAACACCTGTACCCTTAAGGGCTGAGTATACATCATAAATAGCGCTAAGCTGCGGTACACCTACACCTGCAACAACACGTGTTGTACAGATAGAACCAGGACCTATACCCACCTTTACGGCATCGGCACCATTATCTACAAGCATACGAGCAGCAGCACCTGTGGCAACATTACCAACTACGATATCCACATTGGGGAACGAAGCCTTTGCCTCGCGGAGCTTCTCAATAACGAACTTAGAGTGACCATGAGCTGTATCGATAACAATAGCATCAGCACCTGCCTCTACAAGAGCATTCATACGGTCGAGAGTGTCGACAGTAACACCAACACCGGCAGCAACACGCAAACGTCCCTTGTCGTCCTTGCAAGCCATTGGCTTGTCCTTGGCCTTTGTGATGTCCTTATAAGTGATAAGGCCTACGAGATGGTTCTCGTTGTCAACTACCGGCAACTTCTCAATCTTATTGGACTGAAGAATGTCAGCGGCAGCAGCAAGGTCGGTCTTTATATGGGTTGTCACAAGATTCTCGTGTGTCATCACATCGTCGATAAGCTTGTCGAGATGACGTTCGAAACGAAGGTCACGGTTGGTTACGATGCCCACGAGATGATTTTCATCGTCAACGACAGGAATACCACCGATGTGATACTCTGCCATCATGTCGAGAGCGTCTTTCACTGTCTTGCCGCGGCGGATTGTGACCGGAGCGTAGATCATACCATTCTCAGCACGCTTAACTGTAGCTACCTGACGAGCCTGATCTTCGATAGACATGTTCTTGTGGATAACACCAATACCACCTTCGCGCGCAATGGCAATAGCCATAGCCGACTCCGTTACGGTGTCCATGGCTGCTGTGACAAAGGGCACATTCAGGCTGATGTTACGAGAGAACTTGGTTTTCAACTCTACCGTCTTGGGCAGTACCTCTGAATAAGCGGGGATAAGAAGGACGTCGTCGTATGTGAGACCGTCCATTACAATTTTATCAGCAACAAATGATGACATATAACTTAAAAATTTATTGCGTGCAAATTTAGCAATAAAAATCCAATCAGGCGCAATTTGGGCCGACTTTATTTATATGATTAAAGCAAATTAACGTCATTAGCGCCACTCGTCAGCTGCAACTGACGAGCGGAAGGGTGAATACAAAGCGGGCTCCATTGGTGTATGTGGGGTCGATATCTATGGTTCCGCCCAGCTTTTGGGCTATAATACGGCAGATGTCAAGACCCAGACCTACACCTTGCTTGAAGGTGTCGAGCTTACTAAAACGCTCGAATATATACTTTTGCTTATCCTTTGGCACACCTATACCTGTATCGGTAACGCTTAAGGTGAGCTTCTTTGAATTGCCATCGGCTGTGCAATCAAGCACAACGCTGCCTTGGGTGGTATTTTTCAAGGCATTGGTAAGAAGATTGTACAATACCTGGCTTACACGGTCGGCATCAGTAGCAAGACAGAACGAGTTGGGTAGCTGCTCCTCGAAAAGCAGGCTTACATCCTTTGGCTTGAGATGGCTGGCAGCACTGAGCGCACGATGGCATATACTGTTGATTGACACATTGTCCTTCTTGAACACGTACTTGTCGGTTTCGATGCTTGTGAGGTCGAGTATCTCATTGACAAGATTGTTGAGCACTTCGGTATTTGAGCTAACAATCTTCGTCATATTGAGGCGCTCTTCGGTCGAGAGCGGGGTGTCGTCGCCAACAAGCACTTGCGTAAATCCTACTATAGCGTTGAGCGGTGTGCGTATCTCGTGACTCATATTCTGCATAAACTCGGTCTTCTTACGGTCGGCCTCCATTGCCTCGGCTGTGGCTATGCTGAGGCTGTGGTGAATGCGATGCAGGTTGATGTTTGTACGCTTGAGTTGTTTGGCTATCCTGTTGTTGCGGATAATGTACATTATGCAGAATGCCATCACTACCAATATGGCACCAAGACTCATAACAAAACGTATGCGGTCCGACTCTGCCTTTTCCAGGCTTGCCTTGCGCAGAAGACGCTGTGTGGCAAGCGAGTCGGACAACTGGCGAGCAAGCAAACGCTGATTGTTGTACGTAAGACGCTGCGACTCGGCAGCTGTATTTGCTATGAGCTGCGAGTCGCGAGAGAGATAAAGCTCGAGTTGGGTCTTTGTCAGTTCCAAGTTAATGCGAGTAAGCTCAAGACGCGAGTTCTCATTGGCGGCACGACGGCGGTCGAGCTCGGCGAGGTTATTAGTTACGACACTGCCCATCTGCATAAAACCAGGGGCAAAGGCTCCGTTGCTCTCGCCATAGGCAAGAATGTTGTAGCGGCGCATGGCATCCAACACACGCGGATAGTTCTTGAGACGCTTGTTGTAAGCTACATCTATATAAGTGATGTACCCTCCGATATTTTCATGAGTAAGCATTTTGTCGACGGCTGCATAGTCAGCATCGTATATCTTCTTCATTACCTCCACGCAGTTTGCCATATGAGGCGATACACCTAAAGCAACATTGGTATACGACTTATAGGCATTGTATGCCTTGATAAATTCTGCATCTCGGTCGAGCATAAAGAGGGCTAAGGCCTTTATGCACTGTAGTCCGCCAATGCTAACTTCCGACTTTGACAAAGCCAAACCGAGGTTAGCCATCTCAAGAGTCTTCTCGAAGTTGATGGCAATAAAATAACACTCGGCTATGCGTTTGTAGTCGATGCCTATATCATGAAAACGTGACGGATACTTCTTGTTAAGTTCAAGAGCCTGTTTGTAGGCGTCAATAGCCTGCACCAGCTGAAAGCACGAGCGGTGCATATTGCCGAGAGACACCAGTCCGGTCATTATGCCGTACAGATGATTGTGCTTCTTGGCATAATCGAGCATCTTGGTTTGATAGTCGATAGCCGCCGCATAATTGGCAGAAGAATTGACAAGGAATGTTGTACGTAATGACACTTCGGTGTAGAAATGCTCTATCCTGTTGTGCTCCTTGGCATAGAGCATATAGGGCTTAAGGGCACGGTCGACGGCTGCAAGGTCGTGAGTATGAAGACAATAATGCTTAACGGGCACAAGCAACTGGCTAAGCTTAGCGTCTACTGCTGTAACGGGGGCTTTGTCGACTAGCGGCACATTATAGGGGATGACATAGTTTGGGATGGTATCAAAAGAGCATATATGTTTGGGAGTATGTACGAAATTATTGGATGCGACACAAGATATGGCATGCTGGATATGTGCAGCCACTGGAAAAGTGGTAGCTATAAAGATTATTATTGCCACAAAGAGTGTTGTCAATTTATGTCGCATCTTATTGCTCATTGCTTTTATACAGTTTGTAAATCACCATTGTTGGCGGTGCGTGATCTTTGTTCTGCCATAATTCGCCACGAGAATGCTGTATAACACCTGTCATACGGTGTAACATACATATTCTATAATGGTTATTTCTGCTCTCAGCTATATTGGTCTGCTCTTGAAGATAGAGGAATCCCTCAAGGTAGCGCTTCTCTCGGGTATAATAAAATGTCTTCATGGATATGGCATAAAAGTAGAATCGGTCCATTCCGTAAGACAGAACTTTGTCCATATATGCCTGCAAAGATTGGTCGAAATGTCTGAAGTTGTTGGGGTTATAATATTCGTACAAGAATTTTACCTGCAAGGCAAAGCACTCGCCATAACGATCGCCAATGGCTATTGCAGCTTGGCGCAGACTATCAGCAAGAGGTTGGGAAGCAAGCTTGCTTGCGCATATTATAGGCTTTAATATAAAGAGGATAAAGCTTATCATTGATTTTCTGTGGATTGTTTTGGGCACTAACAGAAAACGCCATACCGAGAAATATCAGCATGACATATATGTTTTTCCATTTTGTCTTAAGCAATACCCAGTTCATAAATTTGTTTTGTAGATAAGTACTAATGCGCCACACTTACAATATTTTTCTACTGCAAAGGTAGTGATTATAGAGAAACGTACAAAATATATATACAAAAAAGCTTTAACAGCATGCGGAGTGGACACAAGTTAAAGACACTTTTTCTTTGATATTCACACTATTTGCAGTACCTTTGCATAAAATAGAGAACAATAAGACAAAATAGCTTGAAGTATTATCAAGCATTCAACTGTCTACTCATCAACTTGTAAACTAAAAAAACATATATGGGAAAAGTTATTCTTACGGGCGACCGTCCTACCGGTAAGCTCCACCTTGGCCACTATGTTGGCTCACTGCGACGCCGTGTTGAACTGCAGAACGCTGGCGATTTCGACCGCATGTTTGTATTCATGGCTGACGTTCAGGCCTTGACTGACAATGCAGATAATCCTGAAAAAATACGCCAAAATATTATTGAGGTGGCTCTCGACTACTTATCTGCAGGTTTGGACCCTTCAAAATGCACCCTGTTCATACAGAGCCAGATACCAGAACTTGCCGAGCTCACAACTTATCTGATGAACCTCATCACTGTATCACGCGTTCAGCGCAACCCTACAGTGAAGACCGAAATCAAGATGCGCAACTTCGAGGCTAACATTCCGCTCGGATTCTTCTGCTATCCCGTGAGCCAGGCTGCCGACATCACTCTGTTCAAGGCTACAACAGTGCCTGCTGGCGAAGACCAGGAACCGATGATTGAGGTTACTCGTGAGCTTGTGCGCCGTTTCAACCAGACTTACGGAGAGGTGCTTGTAGAGCCAGAGATTATGCTTCCTGAGATTGCCACAGCACGTCGTCTGCCAGGAACCGATGGCAAGGAGAAGATGTCGAAGTCGCTTGGCAACTGCATCTATCTTTCCGACTCGGCTGCCGATGTATGGAAGAAAGTAAAGAAGATGTCGAACGGTGCACCACGCATGAGCATGGACGAACCGGGCAATCTTGAGGGTAATGCTGTGTTCACTTATCTTGAGGCATTCAGCACTCCCGACGACTTCGCTGAGTTCTGGCCTGAATACAAGACTCTCGACGAACTGAAAGAGCATTATGTGCATGGTGGCATTGGCGACGGAACAACAAAGAAGTTCCTTAACAATGTACTCAACAAGATGCTTGAGCCTATGCGCCAACGTCGCCATGAATTCGAGCAGGATATACCCGAAATCTATAATATTCTGAAGAAGGGCACAGAGGCTGCACGTGAGACTGCTGCTCAAACTATGGATGAGGTACGCAAGGCTATGCAGATTGACTACTTCAACGATGTTGAGCTTATAAAACAGCAGGCAGAACGTTTCCGCGCTAAATAAGAATACATAAAAACCGTGTAATGGTAGATACAATAGTACGACCATTACACGGTTTTTCGTTTAAACCATGGTTTATTGACCACAAAGTCGTTCAAAGAACGTGATTATCTCTTCCCAAGTTTTAAATTCATCGCTTCCCCACTCTATTGTTGTACCCATAAATTCAGGCTGAGCTTCGGGAGCTATAAGATAGTCGCCATACTGCAACTGGCGTTCGTTAGAGAATATCACACGTCCCCAAGCTGGTGCATTAAGATATTCCTCCACCCACTTAACATCGTCTACCATAGCTTGCGGATTGTTGGTAGACTGCGGAGCAAGCACATACACATTATAATTCTCTATAAGCATCTCGTATGCCTTGTGCATTGATGCAGTTGCCTTGCCATAGCTGTCGCGCAATGTCTCAATATCGATATATACCACTGGACGCTCTTTGCCACTTTGACGATCGTCGATATATCTTATTATAGGTACAAGATAATGCATTGCTATCTTGTCTGTCAAACGATGTTCACCATGAAAACGTATCGCTGTGGGATAATGCTCCAAAAACAAGTCGAATGTATTAACAATGGGATCTGCATCGCCAAACAATCCAACCACACGTCCTCGTTCTTCATCAGTGACCGAAGCGAAATTATGCGTTGTCATCTCCTGATACTCCTTTATCAGTCCCTTGGTCACCATAAATTCCTGCACTCCATCCTGGCGCGGATTCTGAAACACCTGCTTGCCAGTAAACTTCGACATTGTATCGCCCATCTTAAACGCAGGATTCACCACAATGCGGTCGTAACCATAAAGCATCTCGGTATACATTCCGCCCATCGATGTGCCTATTATCAAGTCGGGCTTTTCCTCCTCGCACATCTGTCGCAACATCTCAATTCCCTCCTGTGGATGAAGCGGGATATCACGAGCCACAACGGTTGCGTTGGGCAGCAAAGTGCGCAACATTGCCACTGTACCCGACTGTGCCGACGAACCAAAACCGTGTACATACATTATCTTCTTGCCCGACATGAGGTCGGGATATTGCTTTACATACTGATTCTCTATTTCCATATTCAACTTATTTAGTCTACTTATAAACCTTATTCATTACTTACTACTTTCACTCCATTTCTTTGTAAATTCTTCAATGCCAATGCCGAGCATACGCATCTGGCGAAAAACATCGGGCAACACAGAGGTCATAAACTCATTGCGACGCGACTCCATTATCTTCTCGCGTGCGCCTGGAGTGACAAAATAGCCCAGACCGCGACGGTTGTATATAACATTGTCGCGCGAAAGCATATCGTATGCCTTCATCGCTGTATTAGTATTCACTTCAAAACACATGCCAAACTCGCGCACACTCGGCACACGGTCGTCGTCATTGTATTTTCCGTCAACAATGTCATCGGAAAGACGGTCGGCAAGCTGAAGGTATATTGGTTTGTCGTTGTTGAACTGCATAATAACACACTTATATATTTAACCACTTGTTGTTGATAACCTGCATACGCTTGAAAAGCAAATAAGAACCTACGATATTGGCAATCGACAATATGATAAATATCACATAAGCTAATACAACCCTACCTTCATAAAAAATATCACTATTTATAAAGCACACCATTATAAAAACAAGAGTTGCTGTTGTCAATAATAAACGATAGCGTCTAAACACTGCACTGCCCAAAATATAGAATGTATACATCCATACACAAACAATGCTTACCAAAGAAATTCCTACCCGCACACTGCTATCACCACATAATTCCAAAGCAAGTGGTTTTAGTATTTGTTCCCAGAAATACACTATTGCCATCTGTGGATGACTACATAATGTCACAACATTAATAATCCAACGCAGAAAATCACCCACAAGCAATCCTACTCCACCTATCATCGCCCACAAAAGTGAGACATAGACCAAACGGGCTACATATTTCTCTGCTACTGTTGCTGGATGCATCAAATAAGTTATTGCAGACTGCTTACTCTTCATAAAGTCAAACATCTGATTCGCTCCATACAACATCCAAAGGCCATAGGCAAACGAATAAACAAGATATAGACTAGCAGCATTATAGTTTTCTTGAATATAAATATCACGAGCAGCAATATTGGAATGATTTAAATCCAAGACCAGTAACTCTCCACCTACAAATGTTGCAATAATTATACCTATAAAATAGGTAATAAGCTGACGCCTATTACTGAAAAGCATCCACTGGAAAGTACGCCACATATTGTTGAACTTAAATGATTTATACATAATGATATTTGTTTTTAAATGATTAATGCTAACATGTACACCTACTATAACTTACCTTCTACAACGGCATTGAACAACATCTCAAGATTTATAGGAGTCTCTTCCTTATCACCACGTTTGGCTATCACTTGAGTGCCTTGCACACCATATTCCGAATAGATAACATCTGTAGTGTCCTCTCCTTGACGGCGTGTCTCAAACACATAAGTGTCGGATATATCGGCTGTAGAAGCATTGAACAATATTTTGTCTGTACCTACAATCAGAACATGATCGAGCAACTGCTCTACATCATGCACTTGATGTGTGGAGATGATTATGGTGCGGTCTTCACTCATGTTACTTGCCACAACCTTACGAAACTGACTCTTTGAGGGAATGTCTAATCCATTAGTAGGTTCATCCATAAGCAAATACTTCGTATTTGCAGCAAGTGCAAACGACATATACACCTTCTTCTTTTGTCCCATTGATAGTTGGTCAAGACGAAGCGAGAGTGGCAACTCAAAGTTTTGCAGACAATTTACGAGTACATCCTTCGAGAAACGTGGATAGAATGGAGCATTTATCATTACATATTCATCAAGAGTTACCTTAGGTAGTTCAAATTCCTCTGGCACGATCATTATCTCACGCAACATCTCTGGACGACGCAATTGTGCATCATATCCATTTACTGCAATCTTGCCCGAAGATGCACGCAGAAGTCCACAAATAAGATATAATAGCGTTGACTTGCCCATACCATTCTTTCCAAGTAGTCCATAGATTTTGTTTTCTAAGAGCGAAATACTAAAATCCTCATAAACATCACGTGTTGATCCTGGATAACCGAATGTCACATTCTTTAATTCTATCATAACATTATGTTTTGATTGTTATTAAACAATAATATACTTATTAGTGTACTACTATTGTAATACACTACAAATGTAATACGATTAATTTTAATGACAAAATATCAAGGATATTAATTAACAAAAATTAGTTAAGGATAAAAAAGGCGGTGTAAGAACCTTAGCCCTTACACCGCCTTAAAATAAATATATAATTTCTTATTACTTAACCAATACTTTCTTTACAGAACCGTCAGACATCTTGACGATAGCAATACCCTTCTGGTTCTTACCAATCTTCATGCCATTAACATTATAGCGCGAAACCTCTGTTGCAACTGAAGGAGCAACTGTAGCGTCGGCAATACCAGTACTTGGGTCATATCCCTTCACGCTGATAACAATCTGCTCGTTAAGTTCGCCAGCAGCATTCTTAACGATGCCAGCAGGCACAACGAGTGTATACTCCTTGTCTGCCTCACTTGCATAAGACATAGTGTAAGAATCGTTATCAGCTGCCCAAATACGTACAGTTTCCTTGCTTGCCGAAGGATAGGTGACATACCAGGCATCATCTGGCTGAAGAACATTACCCGACAAAAGTGGATTACCACCAATTGCACTAACACGAAGGTATGCATCAGGATGCTCCTCAACGATGGTCACAGGCTCCCCGAAGGTAATGTCAAAGGCAGCAGTGAAATCTTTCTCTGAGAAAGTGGCTCCACTCTCAGGACTTGTTGACACAACTGCAAGTACAGCCTTGTCACTCTCATTCAATGCAAGATAGTCGGTCCAGTACTCACTTCTATAGCTATCAGCAGAACCCTTAGGTATGTTAACCTCTGTAGCCATAATATTGTAGAATGGACTGTCATAGTCTTCATACACATTTACAAATTCAGGAGCCTTCGAGCCCTCGCAATTGATGGTAGCAAGATTGTTGCAGTTGTGGAAAGCATGAGCGTAAACATACTTTACAAGCGAAGGAATCACGACAGATGTAATGCCCTTGTTTCCTGCAAACGCCCCGTCACTTACGATAGGCATATTAACTGGCAGACGCAATTCGCCAGCAAGTTTTGTAGAGGCAAAACCCTGCTCACCAACAAACACCAACGAACTTGGGAAATTGATGCTTTTCAAAGCCGACTGACAGAAAGCATAGTCGTCGATGGCAAGCATGCTCTTAGGCAAAGTTACAGTCTCAACTTCGCTACCCCAGAATGCACCGCCATTGATACCGATACACTGGCTTGCAACATTCACATTCTTCAAGCCCTTCATCTGAACAAGGTAGAGCAGACGACCATCCTTAGAATAGAGAACACCGTCAACAAGCTTGAAATTGGCATTATTGCTGTCTATAGTCAAATCATTGATTGAAGTCATTGAAAAAGCGCAAGAGCCAAGCTTTTCAAGTGCAGCAGGCAAGTTAACAGAAGTGATGCTTGAGCAGTTAAGGAAAGCTTCGTCGCCAATCTCCTTGACAGTTGCTGGCAAAGCTGAAGTTTTAAGGGCTACACAATCGTAGAAAGCTCCAGAACCAATACTCTCAAGATTTGCAGGCCAATTGATTTCAGCGAGCTTGTCACACTTCAGGAACATCTTGGTTGGAATCTGAGTCATGTCATCAGCCAATGTTACCTTAGTCACAGGAGTGTGATAGAATATCGAGGAATCCATTGTTTTCACATTGCCTTCAAATTTCACAGTGTTCAACTTCTTGCATGTGAAGAAGGCTCCATAACCGATGTGATCGACAGAGGCAGGAATTACAAGATTCTCTATATTTGATGAGTTAAATGCGTAGTCAGCAATATAAACAAGTTTTGATGGCAGCTTGATTTCAGCAAACTGTGTTGTGGCAAATGCTCTTTTATAGATAGAATCTACAGTCTCTGGCAATGTCAATTTTGTAATTTTGCTATAATAGAAAGCTTCCTCACCAATACTGTTTACAGTATAGGTAGTGCCATCATGTTCAACTGTAGCAGGAACATCAACTGTCAACTCAGACGTTGCAACTTCTGTCACACGTGCAGTATTTGCAGATGTTGTTTCATACTTCAAGCCATCTATCTCAAAATTTATTGTCTGTGCACTCGCAGCTATTGTGCCAGCAAGCGCGAAAATCATAAGTAGAGTTTTTTTCATATTACATCGTTTAAAATAGTGATGACTAAATAAATTCATGTCTGTTGAAAACAAAACACATTGCAAAGATAATGGTTTTATTTCTATTTACATTCAATTCGATATATAAAGACATAAAAAAAGGTCTCCAAAGTCGTTAGACCTTGAAGACCCAAAGTAAAGAAGGCAGCCACCTACTCTCCCGCATTGCATTGCAGTACCATCGGCGC
>ERZ1034973.35-NODE-35-length-85334-cov-15.385112_pt1 | contig 85334 bp, 101 predicted proteins | sample MGYA00520686_ERZ1034973 | MGnify/ENA primary metagenome ERZ1034973 (study PRJEB33766, sample SAMN09781775) | gut metagenome | biome: gut microbiome | host: Homo sapiens | place: Madagascar | study: EMG produced TPA metagenomics assembly of the PRJNA485056 data set...
AGAGCATGCGGTTCATACCCGCAGTGTCGAGGGTTCGAATCCCCCTCTCGCTATGCTTAAACCCTTGAAAAATCAAGGGTTTTTTATTTTCGTGTTGCATTTCGTGTTGCATACTTTCGATTTACAAAGAAAAGCGGAGAGCATTTCGCCCTCCGCTTCTCATTATTTCAGCATATCTCTTATTCTCTGTAACCGCGCCTGGTAATCACTGTCCTGATTTACATATGTACCATTTCTCATAGCTGCAACCTTAGATACCATATCGCTTGATACGGATGATCCATAGTTGTCTTCGTAAGTACCATTTTTCATAGCAGCTATTTTATCTAATGTCGTTTGATAATTATCATTGTCAGAAACCGGACTGGTATAAGTACCGTTCCTCATTGCTGCAATTTTATTGATCTGAGATTCTTTATATCCGCTATAATCTCCGATGCCTGTCTTTTTAGCATAGTACCAGTATAAGCCAGCATAGCCATTATAATCATACGCTGTTTGTGATTCTTTGGTAAAATCACCAACCAGTTGATGCAGATAATATCCCTTTTCCTCATCATTCATAGGTAAATCAGCGACGGAAGCAACCCTGTCTTCATCCTTGTTGCTTTCGGTATTTTGTTTAATACCGAGGAATGTTGCAACTCCAACGGCTCCCTTGTCCTGATAGATCTCATACATCTTCTTATAGGTTTTAGAGGATGCGATATCATATCCGAACAATTCACTATCTGCCAGTGCTTTTGAAAAATTGTAGATTTTAGGAAAGATTTCTGCTCTCTGTGTATCATCCAGCGTATTATATGCATCTGAATTGATAAATGCTGATGCAATATTATATGAGTTATGCCCCATTATGCGTTGATATTCAGAGTTCTGCTCACTGTTCAGTTTGATATTTTCGTCACCTCTATCATATTTCCACGCTGATTTCTGCGGAAATACGCTCTCCTCACCAGTGGCAGAATATAATCTGCTGATTTCATCATCAATCGGTGTTTCCCTGATACTACCAATCTGTCCGGGATTCAGCAGGTTAGCTAATGCTGCCTCCCCCGTGGAATCCTGCCGTTTGATGGGATTTCCCCAGGTATCATAGGCAACCGGCAGTGTCTGCGACATACCAGGAATCTTTGACTTTGCCTGATTGATGATGTTATTCAGCTTGCTGGTATTATCATAGGTAACTCTCTGAGTGGTATCACCGATACGTGCAGCAGCTCCTAACTGTGCCGGGATCCAGCCGAGAGGTGCTTCCAAAAACGTGTCTGCAATATTCTCTGCCGGTGTACCATTTCCGCCGAATATATCAGTCAACGTCTGTAAAGGAGACAGATCTGACCAAGCATTTGTAGCTGCCACAGCTCCCTGATAAATGGTATCCAGTGCATTGTCAGAATCCTGCATACACTGATATATCGTTGTACCAAGAATAATAGGTATAGATGCCGGCTGTGCCCAGTCAAAAGTATAATAGTTATCTCCTACCTTGACAGAATATGCCAGCTTACCATGAGATTTTTCCCACTGTGCCTCATCCTTATCATCTGACAGTGCTCCCTGGATGATGCCTGACTGCGCCAGTGCATATCCCACCGCAATAGCTGCAGTTCCAGTTGCTCCCTGTCCTAAAAGAGTAAGGGCATTTGATACCTCCACATTACTCTTAGCATTTTTTAATTTTACCAGTGCATTTGCAACACCAACAGGACTATAATCAATACCCCTCATGGCAATGTTAGCAGGTGTTTTTGTAAAAGGCATCACAATGTCACCTGGAACACCAAGCGTCCGTCTAACATCACTCAGAATGGTTGCTAACTTCGTATCATCCTTAAATGTAGCTTTGTACGCTTCCTGTGTTGCAAGGGTATAGGCATCTGCCGGAATACTTTCGAGATCTGTGATCCCCTGTGCTTCCAAATAGGAAGCCATACGAGATTCAAAGTTCTTTTTTACAAACACATCATCTCCTTTTTCCAGAAGATAATATGTAAAGTTCCTAGCTGTCTCCATGAGTGAAGGAAATACATCCTTTCCCATAGCCTGATTTGCCCTCGTCAATGCACCATTTGTAAGATTGTCGAACATCTCCGAGAACTTACTACCCTTGAATATCTGCTTATCCCTGATAGCTCCCTGCGCATCATTATACTTGTTGTCTCCCAACAGTTCTTCTCTCACAGTTTCAAATGCTTCAGATGCAAGCTGCCTGGATTCCTTAGACGCAACCGGATTAGCAGATTGAGTACTCTGATACTCCGGGTGAATAAGTTTATATGCGCCCTCTCCCAGTGCTGTAACTCTGTCAGCAGTCCATCTTATAGGCATCATAAATGCGTTAGAGACGACGTTTCTTACATTTGTCCGCGCATTCAGCAACATAGATACTCTACGCAGTTCCATGAGTTTCTCCGTCATCGTGACAGGATATTCCTTACGCAGACGATCATACACATTCTCATATGCCTCCTTAATAGCATCCGTATCCCCAGGATCAATATCCGCGAACTGTTTCACCTCGCTGTCGGTCATCTCGAAATTCTGCCACTTATCCTTGAATTTCTTCTGCCCGGCTTCATTCATGCTGTCAATCTCACGGACCAGATAACGCATGGCCGCCTGCGGATCATTATTCAGCATCGTGATTGCTGCTGCTTGGGAGAACTGTCCGGATTCTGTCAGAGCCTTACTCATGTCTCTTACAATCTGCACAGCTTCATCCACTCTTCCTGCATTGGTCAGTTCTTTTGCAATATTATATCCCAACGGAACCGCCGCGGGATCCTTTTTTGTTCCATCAATCATCTGTCGGAACTGAGCAATGGCAGAATCAATGTTACCGCTGGCAAGAATGGCATCAGCTTTTGCTTTGGTATCCGCATTGCTCAACTGTGTATACATATCCGGATTAGCAACAAATTCATTTTTCAACGCCTGCGGTGCATCCGTCTTATTGACAAGTGTGTCATTGTAACTCCGCATACGCTGATTTCCGGCCTGATCTGTGTTCTGCTGTACATTCTGTACAGGAGCCGTATTGCTCTGCTGATTCACATTTGCCGTGCTCTTCTTTGCCGCATCCCGCAAATACTTTCCATACGACATCAGAGTATCAACAAACTCTCCCTCTGTGAAAGAGGTTGTCACACGGTTATTCTGAGACTTTGAAGTGCCCTTCCCGCTTCCCTTCCGGGTATAGGAATGTCCCTGCATACTGTCGTCGATCTCTGCGGCCAGTGTCACAGCCTTGTCGATGGCACTCTGATTTCCTGTCTGAAGGTACTCGTTGATTGCCGATTTCATATCAGCATACATGGAAGCAGTATTTTCATTCCCCTTGTACATTCCAATCAAACGATCCAATGCTTTGCCCAGATCGTTGAATCCTTCAATTTTCTGTGAATTATACTGGGTTACGTTGACATTTTCAGCAGAATTGGGTATATTAACATCAGTAGCCTTCCCTGTAGATCGCTTAGGGCGTTGGGGTGTGGCAACATTAGTTGCAGCAGCCTCTACAGGGTGGCTATCTTTAATATACATCGTATCCAAAGATAGCCTATGCTTTCCTGCGCCAATAGCTTCGGCAACAATTATTTTCCCATTGATTCTTTTTTCAAACATCATTACCCTGCGCCCTCTGGTATCAGGGTTTGAAGAGAAACTGATCTCATCTGGATTGTCAAATACTTGTGGAAGCTTCGCAATCAATTCTGCGTCCAAAGGGATTTGATTTCTTCCCGTTTCTGTTTTAACATCGCTGTGATCTTTGTATACATGCCGTATATTATCACTTGACATTTGAATGTTATAGTTTTCTACATCAATGCCTGTCTTATTAAATATATCTGCTGCTAGTTCCTCAGATACCTGTCCAAGATAATAGTTTTTATTCCCACTTTTACCATCTCCAGATAATGACTCTTTTACGAAATCAGAAAATGACTTGTCCCGGCTGGTCACTCCCTTAGTAGAAGTAAGATTATCTGCCATCAAATCAGAAAACGGATCAACTCCATTTCCTTTTTCATAATGGGTAGGCTGAAATCCATCGTCTGCAACGGAATTGATATTATCTTTTGCCGTATCATTAAAATCAATATCACTACCGACATCTATATTTTGTTTGCTATTGCTATTTCTATTACCGATAGCCCTACCAGCAAGCGCAGTACCGCCACCCATGATACCACCGGAAACAGCACCGGCAAGACCGGAGTATCCTACCTGCTTAAAGACATCAATTACAGCCTGTTTCTCTGCCTCACTTTCTGACATACCCTGCTTCTGATACTGGTCCACGGATTGTGCATAATTGGACAAACCACCGTTAATCAGAATATCAGCTACCTGGTTAATTCCTTCGGTTGTCATCTCACTGGCACCCTCATTAACCATCTGACTTAGCACAGATTTAATAATTCCTTTTCCTGCCTCTTTAGATACATTGCCTGTAAATATACCCTTTAATGCCTGCAAAGGTAGGGATTCAAAGGCTCCCTCTGCCAGACCTGCGATTGCACTAGTCGCCATAATCTGATTCGGAGACAATCCTCTATTTGCAGTATCAATAATACTGTTATTATAGGAATTTAAACCTTGCAATACACCAGCGGAACCGGCATTACCGGCTCCCAGTGCCATAGCAGTTACACTATCACCGATGGAAGTTCCGACATTGTATAACAGCTGTCCTGCTTTACCGAAATCATTACTTACCGCACCTCTCATAGCATTCGACATATTACTATAACTGTTGGCATAGCTGTTCGGATCAATAGTTTTTCCAGTTAGATAGTCTGCAGTATTTACAGCAGCACCCGATATCCCACCGGCAACGTTAAGCGGAAATGTGACAGCAGTCCCAAGGATTTTATGCTGATTGGCAAAATCAGCAGACTGTTCCTGCTCTTTGGCTCGGTTCTGCCTCTGCGCATAGTCCAACACATCAGCCATAGATAATCCAGTACCTTTAACCTTCTGCGCAATTTCATTTTTCTGTTTCCATGATTTTAAGCCATTGAGAACATCCAATCCCTGAAAGACAGAATTTCCCATTGTGCCGGAAGATAACGTGGACAAGTCATTAGATGTCACTCCTGCGCGGGATAATGTGCTTCCAATCTGATTGCTTTTCTCCTGTTGATATTTCGGCAATCTCGACTGTTTTACCTCATACTCATACTGCTTGCGCGGACTGAATGTTCTCTCTACAATATTATAATTAGGGATGGATTCATAGCGAGACGTCGCAGAGGATTGTTTGATCCCCTGCGATGCCAGTGAATAATCAGGTTTCTGTGGCAAGCGTGACTGTGCCGTGCTTCTGTTGTTATTCTGCTTAGACTGATTTTTCATATAAGCATCTACCAGTCTGGAATCCCATTCTTTATTATTTTTACCGTCAATATTTACTCTTGCCATATCCTATTCACTCTCCTAAATATCGATTCCCGCTTCTGCAAAAATCTGTGCTATCTGTTCATCTGTGTAATCATCTCTGAGCTCATTAAATATGTCAGTAGGCGTATAACCATTGTCACGCAAATTCTTTACCCTCTTCACCAACGTGTTACCGCTATTTCCGGATCCACTTGTCTTGCTGGATCCGGATACCGATAATGTGGTCGGAGCCATTGCATTTTCAAGCATAGCCTTAAATGCCGTGTTCTGAAGATCAGCATTTGCACTTGACTGATTATTGATCAGATTACTCATAGCATTCGTATATGTACTGTCCATGTTGGCCAAAGCATTATACAGATCCTGATAGGATGATACTGTATTATTTGCAAGGTCATTCTCCAACTGCATCCGATATGCCATGTTAGAATCATTTGCAGAGTTCACAGCATCATTGTATTTCTGCTGTGCACTTGCAAGATTGCTATTGTATGTCTGCTCCAACTCTCTCAGATTGTCCGCAGCAGTATTCTGAATGTTATTCCGGGATGTGCCATAGTTATTGAGCATGGATGCGATTGCACTCTCACTTGCACCACCAGTAAGCCCCTGTGCATTCAATTGTTGTCTCAAATTCTTCTCATTCATCATCCGATTGATATATGCTTCTCTCAGGGCATTCTCCTCGTTCTGCTGTAAACTGGTTCTGGAATTACCATAAGATGACGCTAACTGATCTTTTGTAGACGCATAATTACTGTCAAGCCCTGATAATCGTTTTGCATATGCAGATTCCAAAGCCGACATATTGTTGTTGTAAGCATTCTGCGCAGCTTGTCTCTGTGCTTCCTGTTGTTCTCTCAGCCTTGCTTCATAGGCTTCCTGCTGTGCTCTCAACTGGTCAGATAATTGCTGTTGTGCCGCCTGCTGCTGAGATAACTGCTGACCATATATAGACTGATACAAACCGTTAACATCAGCATCCCCTCTAGTGGAATATGAATAACTTCCAGACGAACTGCTCGAATATCCACCAGAAGTGTTACCAGAAGATTCGCTGCTACCAGTCGTCCTCGGCCAATTGGCAGGTCCGCTGGGTCGATTACTATTAGCAGGTATATCTGACGGTCCACGATAAGGGCTACCAGAAGAGCTTGTATTACTTCCCAGCGTATTATCTCTTCTCACACCACCTCCACCATGAGTTACAGAAGATGAAGAAGTATGTTTTTTCGGAGCTCTTTCAAGAGATGCTCCCCTAATATTACGAATAGTATCAACTGTTACTTTTGCCATTAGTATTCCTCCATAAAACAAATGGAGGTATGCAAAAGCACACCTCCATGATCATATTTATGCTGCCAGATACATCCGAGTGGTCTTTCCCGCCAGTCCGTCTGCAGTAATCTTGCAAGACTTCTGATATGTCAGGATTGCTGCCACGGTTTTGGGACCGCAAATTCCGTCGATATCATCCTCTGTCAACAAGCCTGCTTCCATGAGTTCCCACTGGATCCATTTAACGCCTTCACCTCGTGAGATGTAATTTTTGATACCTTTCTTTTTCGCCTGCGTCACGCGAGTGACAATGGCTGTAGGCTCCTTATATGGATTTACTCCCTTCCAGGTTCCCGGCACCTTTACGTCATAGGTGTAATTGATCTCCTTAAATGTCAGACCGTATACCCACTTTGTCGCAGATACCTTAGTCTGCACCGTGCCGTAATTTATGCCCTTGGCTTCGATGCACATGGGGATGCCATTTACCTTGCCAATATAGACCCCCACATGTCCAGACTTCCACAGGACAACCCCTGGCGCAAAATCATTGATCTTTGCAATCGGCATCCGGGTGTATGCGGTCTGATAAAGCTGGTAGGAGCCGATATTAAGCTGTCTGTATCCGCCGATCAGTCCGGAGCAGTCCACATTGACCTTTCCGACCTGCCCCTTGCGCCTTGCCTTTGCCATGTAATTCGTTGTGACCACCTTGGGATACATAGCATGCATGGTGCTCATCTTTCGTTCTGTCAGCGCGCCCTCAGGGATCTTAGCCCCGTAAAAATACGGGGTTCCCAGGTGCACTCTTGCATATTCTGACAATCCATTTCCTGTCAACATTTTTATCTCTCCTTATTTACATCAGACTTGTTCTGTAAGATTTCGATTGCCTTTGTGATAGCAACTGGAAGAGGAACTCCCATTATTCCCAAATTTTCTACAATGCTAATCAGTTCGTTTGCGCAGAAAGCAATAATTACTGCTGTCCGGATGTAGTCAGTACCTAACATAATATCCAACCGGTGTGCCACCAGTACAATCAATAGTGTTACACCCTTTTTAACGAGTCCTTTCCATGCGCTGTAGGAGCTGAGCGCACCGGATTCAGATTTATTACTCTTCTGCCAGAAAGCCGCAATCAGTACCCCCAACAAGAAATCCGTCCCCATAAAAATCAATAACGTGATCATGTCTTCTCCCCATCCGCCAAAAAGATTGGCGATAAAACTTCCGATAGTACCGAATACGGTCAGAATTGTCAATTTTGTTGCACTTACATTCATAATTTTTTCCTCACTTTCTCAATATAAAAGCCGGTCACCTCCCGCAAAGGAAGTAATCGGCTCATGGCTCTTGGCTACTATGTAGTTGTGGGTAGGACCGTCTCTCACTCTCATAGGCATCCTCCTACTCTGCAGTTGCGGTCAAATCTGCCAGTTGTGTCTCCAGACTATTGATCTGGTCACGGATAGCCTGTCTCTCTACATGAACAGCCTCCATGTCGTACCCGGTCTGCTCGCCGAGGAGAGCATACTCATAGGTCTTGATAACCTTATAGTCACTGGCGGCGATCTGTGCTTTAAGACCATCGATCTGCGCAGTTAACTGGCTGATCTGCTGCTGTCGTGCCTGCTCTGCAAGCTCCTCTTCGGTCGGTTCAGGTTGCACCGGTGCAACTGGCTCAATATATACTGAGCCATCATTTGACAGCTCATACCAGCCGTCACCCGCGCGAAATAAAGTTGTGTATGCCTCATACTCGCCGTTGTCTAGCGGGTATTTACATCCCTCATCCAGGTAGAGGCGGAAGCCGTCAGTATTTACTGTGAGATTGTCTCCGGTGATCCGGATCACATGAGGACTCTCTTCTGACACAATGACCTTTGTAACGGTCTTTTTCTTTTTAAATTTTATGTAACCCATGTGGGCTCCTTTCTGGCGCTCTTGTGGCTGCGCCCGCCATCTGATCTACTACGCTAAATGGCAATTTACCAAAAGAGTGGAAGCTTATTAGTACAGTAACAACATTAAGTGCTATAGGTTCTGGAAAAGGTCTTACAATACCAGATCTATCGTCATACAAGGAATTATTGATATTAACGACATTAAGTTACTTTGAAACTTCCGAAACGTATCCTATTATTAATGGTCATATAAATGGTACTGGGTATGCCAGACCAGGATGTTATCTGGGATCATCAAATTGGCAAACGTGTACTATTTATATTAGTGATGCAGAAATCAATGTAGTTGATTACGTTAAAAATGGTACTGCTCAAACAAGTGGTTTTTTCGTAACATTCTACATTAGATAATTAATTAATTAGCTTTCCATGCAGTCCAACCGCCACTTGATTTATATCTAGTCTTTAATGACCCATCCTCTGAACTAATTGCAAATTGTGTTTTATAAACACTGCTAGTTCCAATCGTAAAAACCATATTTGAAATTGAAAAGGCATTATTTTTTGCAGTTGGATAGACGTACCCGATGGAATAGAGTGGTAAATCATTGCAATCAGTTAATTCACTACCGCTACCAATACTATAGGCTTTGAAATATGATGATACTGTTTCATTTGTTTTAACTAAATTGCCATTTACATCAGCAAATCCATCTGCTACCGCCTTGGCATCCGGCACGTATCCAGTCACTTTGGTAGCCAACAGATCCTCCTTTGTGGTGATCATCTGCGCAAATGCCGTGGCTGTCAAATCTGCAAAAAACTTCTTGATTTTTCCAAATACAGTAGAAACTTTTTCACCAGTGGAAATATTTGATCTTGTTTCAGCCACCTCAAACGCAACTGTAGCGTCTGGCAAAGATGCTTTCTGAAGATATTCCTCTGGAGCTACACCACCTAATTTTTTCGCATCATCCACTATTCCTGTATTATCTTTATCATAAACAGCCTTTTGCATGTCACCTGCGCCTAATTCTATTGCATAATTGACTATTGCTCCTGATGTTGGGATTTTAGTATCGTCAGCAGTCACAGTTTTATCAACAGCTGATATTCCATTAAACATGCTGACTAATGTAGTTATGGAATCATAAAGTTCAGCTGTAACTTTATCTAACGTCTCTTTGTTTTCATGACCATGCCTTTTATCACTGTTTTCTTTTACAATCTGATAAATTGCATTCACAACATTCTGTATTACGTCTTTTTCTTTCGTTTCAGGATTCTCAACTTTGGAGGATAATCCCACCTCATATCCGTTAAGTCCATCAACGATCTCATTTAATTTAGGTATAATGACATCCCTTGATAACTCATCAAATTTTGCCTGCATTTCTGCAGTCGTAAGACCGGGGACATCCGGAAGCCCAGTCACTCCTTTATTTGCCAACGATGTATCCGTGATTTTTTCAAAAGCCATAGCTTACCTCCTACTTATGATTACCATTTTCAACGTACTCCAACGCAATATCAAAAAGGCCAAAAGGCTCATTTAATTCAGAATTTACGAATCTGAATCTTGCCTTATCTACCTTCTTCACACGAAGTTTAGATGGAATAATTTTTTGTGTCTGGTCAGAACTGAAAGTGAATTTTGAAAACACGACACTGCCAAAAGATAAATATCTTGCAGTATAATTGTCCTTTTTTATAAACGACCACAATCCCCTTTTTTGCACATACATCTCCAAAGTGGTAGCTACGGCAGACTTCAACCGCACAGCCAAATAACGGAATGTCTTATTTTTATAAAACAATTTTCCGTCCAGATCCGGTGTTTCCCAGATTGCTTCTATCTTCTCACCGTCATCGTTGTATGATACAAGTGCATCGGAATCGCTATAAAACTCACACACCCTTCCATCGGTTGATCCGAAATATAAGTTTCCGTCTTTTTCCCACATACAATTTGCCGGAAGATTGGTTCTATAAAATCCTGCGTATTGCCGTGTAGAATAAGGCATAGACTTATCTGTCTGCATAGGCTGCAATCCGTCAAGAATGTAGGCAACCCCGTTTACACACAGCCAGTACATATCCTTGTAGACAAAAGCAAATGATTTTTCAAGATCAGATTCTTTCAGCAATTTTCCATTAAGATAAAAGCTTCTGTTCTGACCGTATTTTTCTCCCGTAATGTCCTGTGCTGTAATAGCGTATACGCCTGATCTCGTGAGAAAAAGAGGTTCACTGGATAAATATGCGAATGTATCCTTTGCAATGGCTCCTGCGCCTTGCAGAGTGTTTACCGAACGGAATACCGGCTTATTGTCTGCCAGTACGCCTTCTCTCAGGACAATGAACTGATCCGTCTCCATTTCATCCTTATGAGTTGCAAGGTAATTATTAATTACACTGTATCCCATAATGGCAGACTTACTTGTCCCAAGACTGCTATAATACGTATCCGCAAAATACGTAGGATCATTTTGATCACTGAACCAGTCCTGATTGATATAATCAGGATTTCCGCTTAAGAACAGTCTGTCCATTGCCCCTTTCAGTCCATACTGTGTTCCTATGCAGCACTTATTTATTCTGTCAGCATATCCGCTTACAGTTCGGTATGCTGTTATCTTCACATTGTCTTCACCGGTTACAGGACTTTTGCCAGGCGCAGCCGTAAAATTGATAATGCCGTTTTCTCTGTCTACCGTAAAATCCGTATTTTCTGTTTTCTCCGCCCAAGAGCCGGAGCTGTCCAGAATATAGGCTTTCACTGTGGTATCATCAAGTCCACCAAAAGTCATATGATACGCGGTGTCACCTTCTGTTCCTGCAAATAATTCTGTAAAACCAGGCTGTATAAGGTTTAAATCTTCATAGCTTGTACCTCCGCCATTAGGTGCCTTAGCAATCGTAACTGTGGGTATCTTTGCATATTCCGATGCCGGTTTTACTTCCGCCCCATCCCATACGAGAAGCTTTTTCCCATCAACGATATAAAGTTTGTTGTCAAATTGCCAGCTTCTACTCCGCGCATTATTTGCATCAGAATACTTTACAACGCCGTTATAATACATTTTCGTTCCTGCATGGACCAATCCATATTGTTCGCCGCGGATATAATGATACCCATTGATTTGATCATCATATTCCGCTATTTTTTTATATCCCATACATTTACGTACTTTCCCGGGGACATCCCGGATCATGTTCTTACAGTTCGGACTCTGATTCTCACTCACTGCAGCCGGGCTGTTTGTGAAATCTGCTCCTAAAAATGTACTGATCGTAAGAACACTCCTGCTTGGGCTTGATGGAATGGAAAATTTTGTAGCCATTAAATCCACCCGCTTTCACTTGTAAATTCTTCATAGCCTTGTTGCATACTGCTGTCAATAAGGCTCTCCAGTGCTACTTCAAACTCATTACGATATGTTGTAGCAATACCGTTATCATCATCCTTATACAGCTGACTGGCCATATAAAGAGGCAGAAGTACCACTACTTCATCATCTACCGGGAGAACATAATCATCTGCTGTCTCTGCTGTGATAGTAGGGGGATATGCACGATAATATACCGTATAGCTCCCAGGATCATCCCTGCTAAGAACAAGGATGTTATCACTCTCCCGGTAATACTTACTGGTCTGAATATACCCGCAACCTAAGCTTCCCTCGTAATAGATCTGATTGTCTCCGAGCTGATAGAAGTCAGGACATATCTCTTTGAGATTATATCTCACCATCTCAGCGTATTCAGGTACTTCTGATTCTTTATCAAATTCCTCATAATACAATGCAACATTCTTTACCGCACTAGGATATTTGCTGATAAAAATAAGAGCCACATCTTCATCCAAAGGATTCTCGAGGAGCCCTCTATATTCAGTATATGTGTTCTTACTTTCAAGTTGGATGGTATCACATTCTGTTCCTCCAACCGTTACCATTAAAGTTCCTTTTCCGGTAAATTCAAAGAAATATGCATGTGCTCCCTCCCCTGAAAATTCATATGTGCCAAGGCTATGAATCTTACTTGCTTCCTCGTCAGAAATCTGATTCTTCAAAGGATTATGTGCAATAACAACACTCTTTACAATAGATTTACCGGCAGTAGATAACCTTTCCAGTGCCTCATTAGCCACCATCGGCATTCCGGCAAGGTAATCCGTTGTGGATTCATCTGTTGGTATGTTGCTACCATCCGCAGCAAACATTTTTTGTAATGTGGCTAATTTGACATCTTTCCAGGTCATACTCATTGTTTCTTTCTACCTCCGGTATTTCTTGTACGTGTGGTTGTTCTTGTTTTCTTCACAGGCTTGTCTTCTGTTTTCTCCGGAATAGGAATAGGGATCTCTTGTTCAGGTTCAGGAATAGGAATAGGAATAGGGATCTCTTTTTCAGGTTCCGGAACTTTATCAACTCTCTTTGAAATATAGTCACCGGAAGGAAGTACGGCCTGCACCTCATAGTACAGACCGCCATCCTCAAACACGGTGCCTATTGTAAAATTAGGTTTTACCATGTTCTACCTCCGTTAGCTAAAACTTAAGGTGGTTCCTGCGGATGCACCGCCAAGGATCACATGTCTCCAATCATTGAAACCGGCGGACATACGGGAGTATCCGTTCCACTCGAGGTTACGAGTATGCAACTCCACCTGATTCTTAACATCAAGAGGAACACGATCGTAGAACATAGATCCTCTAAGTTCCTTGTTTGCCTGAGAGGACATCAGGATATAAGGTGCACCGGAGGTTACCTGCCACATGGGGTCTACTACCAGATTCCATAATCCCTTCTGGGTGTTGATATCATTGTTGGAAGATCCAACGATCAGTTCGGAACGGATGATGCGCTTGATCAAATCCTCCAGTTCGGGAACATTAGAAGGGATGATAATGGTATCAAATGTATACCCCTGGATGTGTCCGCTCTGATTGCGGAAGTTTCTACCGATATTGGCTAACTTGTTCAGAACCTTAGTGTCAGTTCCAAACGCATTAGTAAATACGTTACTCTGCGCAGCCACACCAGCTTTAACTCCTGCATGATCTGTTGCAAACAACGCTTTGCCATCACCAGTGGTCTTATCAATTTTCTTTGTTCCGAAAGTGAAACTTGCAGATTCGGTCGTCAACGCATCGGATGCAAACTGTGCGCGAGTACGCTTATAGGATCTTACCAGATTAGCAGCCATAGTTTTCATAATATCAATGTCGTCATCATCCTTCGATTCTCTGGTACAAACGAAGGACTTAGAGAATGTTTTATGCACGATCAGCTTGGACTGTCCAGCCTGAATATCATCTAGAGGTGCTTTATCACCTTCGTCTACGATGTCAAAGTTTCCAAGAGAAGTGATGGATCCTAACTTTTCCGCATACTTCTTGGAATCTTTCTCATTGAATACAGATGTGACAAACGCATCGAAGTCACTCTTTTCATTATCAGTATCCTGCATAACCGCCTGTAATACCTGCGCTGTTACTTTCCACAGATCATCATTAAGTCCGCTATTTTTGCTAAATACAATTGCCATAATTTTTTATCCTCCTTAGAATTTTCCTACTACCTTTTCGCCAGCGGCACCGCCTGCAGAAAGCAGCATGAATACGCCATTGGTGGTAGTTGCTGTTACCTGCGCAGCATCAGTGTGAATAGTTACTTTAGAGCCTGCCTTAACAGCAGAAGCATCTGCGGCACAGGTGGTCTCCCACTCCTGACCGTCTACGATCTTGTACACGGAAATATCTTTCATTCCGCTTGCGGGGGCTACGTAATTCTCAGCACAGATAAACTGAGGCTTGGTGGTTCCGGTTGCCTGTGTCAATCCACCATCAGTCAGCACCAGTGCATCACCGATCTTGTAGGTAGTGGATGCGGTAGTGGGAAGCTGTTTGATGATAGGGAAATTAGGGTTTGTTGCGCTTTTTACAAAACTAAACATTTGGGTTCCTCCTTATAAAGTTTGGTTGTATTTTTTCTTAAGTTCTTCATCACTTAAGCCAGGGAAATACTCTCTCCATGTGGAGATTTCTTTATCCGGAATATCAGCGAGGTTGGAACTATCAGAAACACTTGTGGTTGTTTCCAGATGGCCTTTAGACCTTGCCTGGTTAATCGCTGCTTGCTTTGCAGCTGCTGTCTGCCGAGTAGAAATACTGTCAAAATTTGCCAGTTTAAAAGCATCCGGCAATCTCAATCCTTTGTTCACATACTCCAGTACGGAAGCGTAGGATGCATGCTTTTCCAAGTCTTCCAGAGACTTAATCTCAGGAGCCATAGCAGTCACCGCCTTAATGTCTTCATCAAGCTGTTTCTGCACTTCTGCTCTCTGATTGTTCTCGAGAATCTGCTGTGCCTGTCTGATCGCAGGAGAATTGTTGACCATCTGCTCAATCAGATTAGGATCAATACCTTTTTCCGTGAGCTGCTGGTTCAGAGTCTCTCTCTGCTGGTGTTCGCATGCCTGAAGGTAGTCTTCCATCGTCTCGATGTTTTTCCCGGTAACAGGGTTCACAACGCTTCCGAATAAGCGTTTTACTTCACTGTTGATTCCGGACATCTTACGGTTGTAGGCTTCCTCTGCCTTTCTTCTGGCAGCAGCAAATTGTGAGTTGATTTCATCTGACTGCACCTGATCTGTAGTTTCCGGTTCTGCAGTTCCGGCATCTCCATCAGGTACAACAGGTTCCTCAACCTGGTTATCAGTTACAACAGGGTCGGCGAGTTCCTGTACGTTTGCGCCTTCTAAAATTTCATCCATGATTACCTCCCGTGATTTTTGCGCTTTTCACATGCGAAATTTTTGTATCAAAAAAGGACCCTAAGTTTCCTTAGAATCCTTGGATACCGGTAGTTCATTCCTAACGGTTGCAAATATTTTATTGTAATAACTGCATTGCGGATTGCGACACTTCATCTCATGCTCAATAAAGAGTTTCTGCTCATTAAATAATTTTGGAGAATCAGTTGACAAAACATATTTTGATGAGGCTATTGCCGCTTCTATCTTACAATATGGGCATTGCATTTCCAGCACCTCCTGACTGTTCACTTAACGCTGCATTCTGTGCTTCCATCTGTGCGTTTTCTTCCTGTACACGCTGTGCCATGATCTCTTTCATTTTGGACGCATTCGGATAATCATTCTCTGCCATGAACGTCCAATATGCCAAAAGAGTTTTATTCTCTCCCAGGGGGCCAAATGCTCCAGATTGCAATTTCATGTCAATCTGCTGCCACATTGCTTCACGATTCATCATGATAGTCGATGTAGGATCTGTGGTAATGATAAATTCATCATCCCAGTAGTATTCCCCGGCAGCATCCTGCTTTAAAAAATCATACCGGCTGAAATGGGCATAAGAATATGTCCCATCGCTGTTTTTCTTATTCAGTGGAATCGGCTGATCCGCATAAGCAAGCATGTGTTTGAACATAAGCTCATATACCTTGGCATACGCTGTTTTCTTCATAACACGCTTAGATTCCAGTCTACCAGCTGCCTGATTGATTGCATATTGCTTTGCGGTACCACTGTCAGCAGATGCATCATATTTGCCCTGATAAGAATCCGTGATTCCCAGTGTGGACTTAGCCCAGTCATAATTTTCTGCAATCATGATTCTGTCAAGGGAAATATCTGCCTGCATATTCTTCACACTGATAAGGGATGCTTCCTGCGCATTGTTCACGCGTACAACCTTAAGTTCCTCATCAGTAGTCTGAATTTTGGAGTTTTTGGGAAGAATTACAATAGAACCACCTTTAAGGATTTTCTCCTGCAATTTTGATCCCAATTTTTTTATAGCATCCTGTTGATCAGAAATAACTGCAGCATCCGAAAAACCGAGAAGCTTTCCTGCGCGGGATACATTTTTCCTAAGCACAATAGGGATCTGATCCGGCTTATAATACGGAATCTTGGTTCTGACTTCCCTTCTCTCCTGCATCAGCTGTCCAAACTCGTCATATACCGGATTTCCGTCTTCATCCAGCATGTCCACATCCTCATATCCTGATATTGCAGGAATGAATGTGCCATTCTTCGTGGTAATGTCTTCTAACAATTCCTCGTACTCTTCCGTTCGTTCCTCAAAGCTCTTGGATCCACATTCGCATACGTCTCCGGTCTTTACCCTGCCGCATTTAGTGCATCTCTCCAACCGTCTTGCCTGATAATCCTCGTAGTCCTCCAAAACATACTCTTCACACCACGTAAACAGTCCGATACATCCGTTTTTATTACGGTAGTAGCATTTAATAACAGTAACGATATCGCTGTTATCATCACGCTTCGTGTCCTGCTTCAGATCGATTTCTGTATCAGATGCCGCGGAAACATCCACATTATATTTTTTCTTTACAAATTCCTTGGTCTGCGGCACCAGTACAAAGATGTAATCCATTTCCTCAATGCTTGTTATACCAGGCTGAGGGATCACGTTTCTTGGATGCCGTTCTGACACACTCACACCACCGACAGTGCAATGAAAGCCTTTTGTGTTATCCCATTCAACGTGCATGAAATCACCGCCCTGTATGGGGACGGTACGCTCTTCCTCATCGTTTATGAGGCTAAAATTCATCAGCTGAATTTCATTCTGAAGAGCAAGCTCAATAATCTTTGCAAGTTCTTCGTCTTCTTCATGGATAGGAGTGACTTTCGGCATGGGAATTGAAGAATCGACCTGCGTTTCAATCAGTTCATAAACAATATTACGTACATTGATTGACTGCTTGCTTGATTTTCCGTTACCCTTGTTCGGATTTACGTTTACTCTTCTATCACCGTCGTACAATGCCTGATATTCACGGATATTATTCAGTTCATCACTGTATTTATCCTTTGCTTCGGTGTACTTTTTCTTCCACTCACTCAGTTTTTTTGCCTGTTTTGGATTCATAATCATGTTTTTCATCTTCCTAAACATCCTCATAATATGGCTCTCCATACTTTTTAACCATCATTGCCCTGATCTCATCGTCTGCAGTCTCATAGTCCTCCAACAGATCAGGCCTCCAGTTATTACGTCTTCGGTCGATTTCCTCCGGACTGTCCGCCGGGATTGTCCACCAGACACAAAAATACCGCAGACTATCAGGATCATGGGTCAAGTCATGCGGATCTTTGGCATACACATTCGGTCTTTTTTTGTCCTTCTGTATCTTTTTTAAGCACCGGTACAGATTCGGTGCACATCCATCAAGGATAGTAAGTTTCGACTTCTTATCCTCTCCCTGCGGTTTCAACCACTCTTTCATACCGGAGCATCCGGCAGCAAAGTCATTCGATGTTTTGGTGAGGTCAACACCACATTCAGACCAGATCTGTGCACGGCTCTTACCAGTCTCCTGTGATCGATTCCACAAATCCGGCGGTGCCAGGAATGCTTCTATGGTCTCTTCCTCACACATACTGAGAAGAGTTCCTGCAGCTTCTGAAATAGTCAGACCGGATTTATCATATTCCCGATACACCTGTGCATTTCCGAAAGAATCAACTCTCACCCAATGTGCAGCAAACATATCAAGGCCATAGTCAATAGCAACATACTTCAAGGTATTCCCTTTCAGTTCCTCATAGGAAACAGTATTACGCTCATTCACCTCAGGAAAGTATGAGCCACCAGGAACTGTAAGTGCTTCCTCAACAGTAGCAGGATACTCCTGAGTCATAAGCTCGCCCATTGCCTTTTTGGTTTCCGAATACCAGTTGTCATCACGGCGGGGATCTGCGTACCACGGAATGAATATCTTATTGAACCCATTATCCGGATTCGTAAATACTTCCTCGAAAAAGGATCCTCTGTCAATGGTAGATAATCCGATAACCTGTCCACCAGTAGGACGATTAATGGTAGGATATCCAGCGGTCCATATCTGCTCTGCATATTGCTGGAACGCCCATTCATCCAAAATGATAAGGTTGGCGGTAAATGAACGACCCGCACCAGGAGCACTCGGCATTCCGTTGAAAACTGAAACGAGACCACTTGGAAAAGTGATCTCAATTCTTAATGCAGTCTGTGTATATACGGCACCGCTCCATCCGGTTGGCTTATCACTATCCTCTGCAATGAGTTCCGGCATATTCTTCAAAATAACGCCGAATCTTCGCACAAGCTCCTTCGCATCATCCTCTTTCTGAGACAGTGCGATACATGTACGACCTTCCATCGTAACAAGCAGATGTGCCGCGTAATGCAGTACAAGCCATGAGAAGCCCAGCTGTCGTGCCTTTAGGATAACATTCAGCTTATGTGTTGCAATGCTCCTTAACGCCTCTCTCTGCGCGTCCCACATATGAAACGGCTGTATGATCTCCTCGGCATCTTTATCCTCGATATGACCATATGTGTCGATGAAATACTCGATATGCTCTCTGCAATATTCAATTTGATTTTGTCGTATTTCCTGTAAAGTCATTGACACTCCAAATTTGAAAATATAATATAATTTTCTGATGGACATATGGTACCTAGATCACAGGGCCCGGGTATCGCGGGGTACCGGGGGACCTATCCGCCCCATGATGTACGGTGGCAGCCCAAAGGGCTGATCCCTGGCAGAGGGAAAATATAGATCAGCAGGACCATACACAGAACAGAATAGTCCAGACGATCCGGATCCGGTAACAGCTGCATCTGCTATTGTTGCTATTTACTGGAACAATAAGACAATTACCGGCAACTATGCGTGAATGATTAATTTTGCGCATAGTTGAACGATACCTAAAAGCTGATAAACCGCATAAATACGGGATTCTTGAATTGTTGCCATTTATACACAATTCCGGGATCCTCTTTTATGCCCATTTACCAGCTAATTGTGTCATGATCCTGTACAATTTACTTGCTCTCTCCCAGTCTCTTAGAGACCTGATCCAGTAGTTTTTTATCCCCTTCGGAGATCGTAGCATTAACATCTATCTGCTGCTTAGGGTTATAACCGTCATACCTGGACATCCATAACCCGGATAACTGAGAAGGTATACAACCGGTTTCAAACTTTCTCCGGACATCATTCTCAGATTCTTCGCGTATGCGCGTTACTATGTCTCTATAATTCTCATCACTGTCATAAGTATCATAGAATCTACATCTTGCCATGCCAATATATACACAAAAGCCTTCTAAGGTGTAAGTGATAGACTTTTTAACTTTTCCTGTGACGAACTTACTCTCTTTACCGGAGAATGATGTTTGGTTAACCTCTACATTGTCACAGTAAGATTTATACTCTTCCCATAACTGCTCCATTTGTTCAGGACTGCTAATCTTTCTAGGTCTACCCATTCATATTTACCTCCTTCCTGGTATTATAAAAGCCGGTACCAGTGAATTACTGATATCGGCTTATTGACACGTATTTATATTATATACTATACAACAGGTTGTTTTCCCGATTCAACCCCGTTTTTGTGACATTTGTCACACTTTTGGGTATTTTTTATAAATTCTTTTCTCTTTCTATCTTCTCTTGTATAGCTTCCAGGATAAAAGCTCTAACAGATAGATTCCTCTTGTACGCTTCTTTCTCTATCACATCTGTGTAATAGTCTTTTTTTACATCTAACGGGATCCGCTTAAGATTATTTTTTGCATATCTCATATTGCATTGTATTTTGCTATCTGGTGTCTTTGCCATGTGATTATCCTCCTTTTATTAGATTATAGCACGGCTGCTACCAACGTACCATTGTACAACCTGCACAATTTTGCAATCGTACGTTTGTAACATTTTACCGCTTGACTGCATACGTACGTTGGTATTATGATTAGCTCAACAACAAACGAACCGCACCGAAGCGGAGCACATGAAAGCGAGGTACACAACATGAGCGAAATCATCAAGGCTTTAGAAGCAAAAGGATATATGGTATGCAACCAGTTCGACGGATTCTTCGGGACCTTACCTGATACATACGAACTGTACAACAAAAACGGTAACATCGTAGCTGACAACTTAACAGAGCAGGATCTTATAAAGACCTGCTCCACATTATAAACGGAGGTACAAAACCATGAGATATTTTGAAAATTGCAAAACCTGTGAAGATGTAAAACAGCTTTATAAGAAATACGCAAGAGACCTTCATCCGGACTGCAACCCCGGAAGAGATACAACCGCAGAGTTCCAGGAGATGTCCAGACAGTACGAGGAAGCATATAACCGCCTGAAGAACATCCACCAAAATGCAAACGGCGAGACCTACGAGAAAGAATCTCAGCAGACCGCTACCGAGTACGCCGATCTGATTAACAAGCTCCTGCATCTCTCCGGACTGATGATTGAACTTTGCGGATCCTGGCTGTGGATCACCGGCAACACCAAAGAGCATAAGGATACACTTAAGAACCTCGGATTTAAATACTCCTCTAACAAGCAGGCTTGGTATTATCACGAGGGAGAATATCACAAGCGCGGCAAGAAATCAAAGTCCATGCAGGACATCCGCAGCATGTACGGATCCGAGAGATACGCAACCCGGACATCTGAACCGGAGCAGATCACAGCATAAATACATAAGGGGCGGAACACCACCGCCCCACCCACAAAAAGAAAGTGAGGTAATCAACATGATGATTATTAAAAATCTTAGAAATTACAAATTCAGAGACGAAATCGGTATCTATTCAACTACCGGATTCGCACTCTATGAGGATGGAAAAGGATTTATTTCCTTGGATGGCAAAGCTCCTTATTCCCCGGCAGGCGGAAAGAAAGCCTTGCAAAGCATCTTGAATGCAGGCGGTTTTCTCTCTGAGCCTGATTACATTCTACCCATTGCACAATAACATTCTACTGGGAGCCGGCAACCCATTAAACCGGCAGAAAGTGAGAAAAGCAATGACCACCACGCAGGAAAAAGATCTCCAGGATCTGTTTATGAAATACGGCAATCCATCAACCGAAAGTGATGTGAGAATGTCAATCTATATGATCCATCCGGATGCCCTTAATGAGCTTGACAAGGTGCTTTATTATGACAACAAGGCAGTTGATGCAATAAAGGAATTTGAACGCAAAATAGAGCAACTGAAAGCGTACAGGATCGCCCTTGCAGAGCGTTACAACTATCTTGCAACCGCTCCCACTCAACCAGTCGTCAGGCTAAAGCGTGAACGGCGGTATTATGAGAACAAGGTATATTATTTCCTGGTTACCTACTCCCGTAATATGTTGGATGGTTCAGAGGTGCAAACATCCTCGACCAAATACACCGGGCAGGAACGGCACAAAGCCATAACAGACTATAAAGCATACATAAAAAGCCACCCCGGCATCATTGCAGAAATGAACATAGAAAAACCCAAATGGGAACACTAGGCAGTCTTTACAGGCTGCCTTTTTGCTATATGTCCAGATCCCGGAGAGCATTTGTAATGGCATTGCTGACCGTCTTTTCTTCTTTCCCCAATCTCCGCGCTATTTTGGCAACACTCATACCATTTACAAAGTGCATCCGCAGGATCTCACGTTGCCGCAGTTTTTTGCCTTTGTTGATAGCATCAAGCACATTCTGTCGCTCATTTTCTGCCGCGTTTATCTCAAACTGAATCTTTTTCAAAATATCCGTGGTATTTACTGCAGATTTTTCCACCTTGCTATTTGATGGCTTTCCGGATCCTCCGCCGGTTCCCATTGCATTATTCACCTTTTCCCCCAGAGTCTTCCATTTCTCCAGCTCATGGGTCAGACCAACTATTCGATTTTGGATATTCTGATAACTTTTCAAATATGCTCTTTTCTGTTTGATGTCCATTATTGTTTTCTGCTCCTCTCAATCTCATCTATTACAGCCATGACAAGGCTGCGGGCAAACGGATCTTTATTATGTTTTTCGATGATGCGGTTTGCATCGTTGTTGAGGCATTCCCAGTATTCATCCGATCCGTCACCATTCAAATATTTTTTATATAAAAACCATGCATCATTGTAGATCTCTTTTTTAGGTTCCATCAATTCTCCTATGCTACTCTATTGTATTTGTGCTGCATCTCTTCGATGTCATCTATCAGGTAATACTGGACTGTCATGTCCGGCTTTGCATGTCCCAGTAATTTACTTACCAGCAATACATCCCCTGTCTTACGATAAAGGACGGATGCAAATGTCTTGCGGTACACATGCACAGTTTTATTGTGTAATAATACGTAGTATTACCCATATTTACCCAACAAAAAAACCACCGACCGATTATGGTTAGTGGTTATAATCTGCATTGTTAATAGTTATCAATGCTTTTTCAAGTTCCTTTGCTTCTTCATACCTTCTTTCATTGCAAAGCCGCTCGATTTTGGCTCTTACAACGATTCCGACTGTCTTAAATGCTTCTTCCGCTTCTTTTCCAGCAGACACTGAAAAAGGATGCCCGTAAGTCTCAATCGTCTGCGTAAATTCTCTATCCATGCATTCGCACCTCCCTGATATTGAGAATACTATACCACCAACCATATTCAGTTTTCAAGGTTCTCCGGCTCTATGCCGGTAAATATTCATCCAGCGCCTGCCGGATAACCCAGGAGATAGGTCTGTCCTGCTGCCGGCAGTAATCAATTAATCTCTCGTACTGCTCCGGATCCATGCTGATATCCTTCCGGATGTTCTTCTTACCTTCTTTCTTCGGTCTCGCCATACCTATCTCCTTTCGTTACACAATTTTTCCGATATTTCAGTTTACTTAACCAGCATATCAGCCTTAATCAAATCATATATAATATCCAGTGCATCTCTATGATCTCTGTATTTGCAATTTGGATTTTCATGTATTCGTGGATCATCGTCTTTCCAATCATTAACACAAAAAAGACAATTACTTACGAAAAGCATTTTGCACCCTCTGGCAACGCACAAATAATAACATTCGCTTTCTTTTGCTATTCCTTTACAACGCTTAAATCCGTACTTTTCAAATTCTTTTGCTTCACAATTTGGTTTTAACATTTCATTCCTCCGCTAAATCCTAAACTATTTTCATTTTCCTTCGGAGATGCGCTGCCCAGTACTCGGTTATCTTGTACTTGGGGCACTCGTCCCTCCACATCTCCCGTCCTGTCTTGCCATCCCAGTGAATGCAATCATCGCAGTTAAAGCACGGTTCATCCATCTCTCCCTGGCAATGGTCAAAACATTCTGCGCTATTAGCACAGTGCTCACAGATACACCCAATGCAGCTCATGTCATTTCTCCGCTAAATCCTAATTTTGTGCAAAATCCAGAAAAAATTCCTTGGGTGTCTGACCAGTGTATTTATATGCCCTATCGTCAATGTATACCTGCGCCGGTATTTTCCTATTCGTGATTCCAACAACAGAACAGTCCTTATAAAATTCCGTGCTGTAATCCAATACTTTTGCGTCGATAGCAAATCCTTGCTTATCCCACCATTCTTTAATCTGCCAGGGATTTCTTGTTGAAATAATCACACAAGGAATATGAACTGACTGCAATAAAAGTATTAAATCCATTACATCTAAATTTGCATCGTCGTAAATGCTTCCGTCCTTCCATCCATTTCTATACTTATGGATCACTCCATCAAAATCAAATGCAACGGCATGACCTTCTTTTAAATTTACTTGGTATGATACTTTTTCCATATTTTCCATTTCCTCCACTAAAATTCTAATTTTCCCAACTACCGAATTTTCCTCGGTAGTTCGATTTTTCCCTCGTATTACCGGGGGATTTTAACTTGCTTTTGAGTTATTGAGGGAACTCAAATAGAAACTCAAATTTTTAATTAAATTTTTCACTTCTTAACTCAAATTTTGAGTTACTATTTCACTTTTGAATTGCTGATTTTACTTTCTTCCAAGGATTTCATATCAGCCGGTCATTATGCTGCCTGCGGTTTGTGTCAGCGGATCCACCGGAGGCTCCATAACTACTCCTGCTTCCGTGAGTAACGCATAGGACCATTCTCGGACAGTAGTCTTGTCCTGCTGATATGACATCAAAAGTTCATTCATATACTCTTCAACGCGAGTGAGCCGGTCTTTGCCGAATCCGTACTCATCCATCAAAGCAGTGAAGAAAAACAGCATATACCTTGTAGCCTGCTCATTGATGGTATTCTGCGGTGCAATCTGCTTGCTATCCAGCCAGTACTGATAGGATCCCTTCCGGGCGGTGATGTCATCCTCGGTATAGGCTTTATACTCAATGGACCATCCAGCCTTATCCATCAGGCGCTGGCTAATCTCTTTCAGATCAACCTTGCCCGCGGACCAGTCCGCTTCCATTTCATTAACCTTGTTCGCCAGTCGGGAGATCCGCTGCCCCTTGAATCCCTCCCGGCGCATGATCACATAGCTGCAGATGATTCCCATTGCCGTCCACGGCGTCCGGTCGGCCATACGGCTTTCCCGGGCAATCCGCTTGCACTGCTCCTTGATTTCTGCCGGTGTTAAATGTCTCTTTCCCATATATCCTCCTACGCAAACCGGAGCTGTCCGGTCTGCTCTGCTTCTATTCTCATGTTCGGTGTACGCTCTGCCACGCATAATTCCGGCAGGTTTGCTCTTACCAATGCTGCAGGTATAGGCGGACAAACAGCGTTACCACATCGGCGGACCTGTTCACTGCGCGGGTAGGTCTTTCCTGTGTAATCATGGTCAATTATGTAATCATCAGGGAATCCCTGGCATCCGTACAGTTCCCGCGGCTCCAGCATCCGAAGCCCGATATCCACAATCTGATAATCCACGCCCTCAATTGTCACCAACCCAAATCTGTCTTTGGTCGTAACCGTATCAAGCGGTTGCTCAATGTCCTGACCAGTAGCATCCCCATAATATTTAATCAAAAAGGCTCTAACCTCTCCGAAGTGCCCATCGCCGGCTGTAATTGTAGGTATTGGATCCCTCACGTCCCGGCCGTCACAGTGATTATTCATCTGGATCAAGTTTGCCGTCACCACACTGTTATGGTCCCATGAGGTGACTGTCGGCAATGGCTTCTCCATGCTCTCTCCTGCTCCCTTGTAGCCACCGTCATAATACTTATGCAGAAATGAGGTAACCAGTCCATACCGGTTCGATCCATCCACGGTCATGATCGGATCTTTTATGGTCTGCCCGCGGACTTCTCCCTGCGCCGTCTCGGAATGGTACTGGATCAGCGTAGGGCTGATAAGACATTGTTGATTACCTGTAGTGATCGTATGTATCGGATCTTTGCAATTCCCACCGGGATGATTCGTTGTATTTGTTCCCATATACGGTGCAAGCGTTGGTTCAATCAGGCAATGCTCATTCTTGCTCACTATAGTTGTAAGTGGTTCACGTATATCCTTACTCCTGTCTGCAGTAAATCCAGTCTGTCCGATCTGTACCATGTAAGGCTCCACGATCCCATATCCGTGCTTTCCGGTTATAGTTGGCATCGGATCCCGGATATCGTTCGGTCTACGCTCGCCGCCGTGGTTGCACTGAATAATAAATGGCTCTGGATTCTCGAATACAAACTTTTTCAATCCCCTTGCGATCCGCTCCATCGTTTTCGGTGCCAGCGGTCGTACCGCCCGGATCCCGTATTTCTCCTTGATCTCTTCCGAGGTGTCAAAGATACTGGGACACGGGAGAGAAAAGTCTAACTGCGTGTATGCACCAACATACGGCTTGAGTAGACCAGCCTTAACCGCTTCGCTGTCCGCCGGGCCATGTGTCGGCTCTGGCCAGACAATCGGCTTGCCGTCACACCGCGCGATCATAAAAAATCTCTTTCGCATGGTAGGTGCGCCGTAGTTGGCGGCTACCAACTCGCGAAACTGTACTTCATATCCCAAATCTGTAAGCTGTTGCACAAACTTCTCAAAAGTCTTGCCCTGTTTTGCTTTAATCGGATGATGTCCTCTATTAAGTGGTCCCCATGTCTTAAATTCTTCCACGTTTTCCAACATAATCACCCTTGGTCTCACCAGTCCCGCCCAACGACACGCAACCCATGCAAGCCCACGTATAAATTTATCTTTTGGCTTACCTCCTTTTGCCTTGCTGAAATGCTTACAATCTGGAGAAAACCATGCAAGTCCTACCGGATGACCATTGCAAGCCTTGACAGGGTCTACTTGCCACACATCCTCGCAATAGTGCTTAGTATTCGGATGGTTTGCCTTGTGCATCCGGATAGCTTCCGGATCGTGATTGATTGCTATGTCAACACTGTATCCGGTTGCAAGTTCTATCCCAGTGGAAGCCCCACCGCCCCCGGCAAAGTTGTCAACGATCAGTTCTCCGTTAATCATCGTGTCACCTCCGGCATAAAATCAAACAATGTCGGCTCGTCCACCTCATTTTCAGCAGCCTGCAGATAACCAACACCGTCACGGAAGTAATCCGAATTCAGTTCACAGCCTTTTCCGTACCGGTGCATCTTTACCGCCGTCATAGGTACTGTCATTAATCCGCCAAACGGGTCATATACCGTATCACCCTCATTGCTGTATCTGTTTATGATTCTCTCCACGATATCCAACTGTAAGGGACATACGTGCATTTGCGCTCTGCGGCGGCTCTGCGTAGTATTCAGTGTGCGCATACGGTTGATGTCGTCCCACACTTCCAGCTGATTCCAGGATCCCGGAGCAACCACCATAAAGGTTGCCGGAAGCCTGCCGTTCTCATCCAACTTCTTGGCCAGTTTCACATGTTCATCGTAGCTGTACACATTCTCGCGGCTGTATTCCCGGTACACCGACTGAAGGTTGTCCACGGAGATATTCTCCAGCTCGTCCTTACTGATCAAACGGTCTCCGGATGATCTCCAGTATCCGTGCGCATCAATCTGCCACTGCGCCCTGGTGTAATCTTCCTTGCTCTTGGTCACTGGCGTATCAGCGTATGCCGTAGATCTGTCGGTCGGCAGCTTTCGGAAAAGCAGGATATACTCCGGGCATCCGACACCCATCTTGGATCCGTCTTTACACTGTTCCGTCCATCCCAGGCGATAGGTCTGATTATTCTCACGCACCACATCAGTTACTACGGTAATCATGCCGAAGTACTGGAAACCATGTTTCATGTAATGCTCAATGCAAAGTGCGTGGAACGGTTCGATTGTCGGCATTCCGGTACCAGTCGCATTTCCAAACAGCACGCGGTCCTTTACGTGTATAGCTGCCACCCTGCCGGGACGTAATACCCGGAGCAGTTCCGGAGTGAGGAAATCCATCTGTTCAAAGAACCGGTCAGTATCCTGATTGTGTCCGAAGTCGTTATAATTGGCGCTGTATTCGTAATGGTTGCCGAAGGGAATAGACGTATGTATCAGGTCAATACTGTTGCTTTCCATTGCCCTTGTTTCTTCCACACAGTCACCATATACCGCTTCATAGTGGCTTCCTCTTACCGTTCTTTCCTCTCTGCTTCCTTCCACGCCCATCTTCCTTTCCAGCCGCTCTGCCTTATTCGCAGAATTCAGGCCATACCTCTTTACGATCTCAATCATCTTTGCAACCATGTGATTATGATTCTTCCATTTCTCTTCCAGCGCTTCACGGATCTGCCGCTCATTCTCCATGTAGATGATGTCAATTACCACACGATCCGTCTGCAGGAACCGGTAGCACCGGTGTATTGCCTGTATGAAATCATTGAATTCGTAATCAATCCCCAGAAAGATCTCCCGGTGACAATACCGTTGAAAGTTACATCCGGATCCGGATAATGATTTCTTGGTAGCAAACAGCCGGCTCTTACCGTTGGAGAAATCAATCACTCTCTGCTCCCGGAGATCGTTGTCCATAGATCCGTAGATATCTACCACTCCGGGAATCGCTTTCAGAATTGCCGCGCGCTCGCTTTCCAGATCATGCCACAGCAGAAAATGATCATCTGGGGAATCATTTACAATCTCCTGCATCTTTGCTACCCTCGTCCCGATGCTATCACGCTTTACGGCAGCTGCTTCTTTCAATCCTTCCGCCGCCTCCTGGAATAACTGCATCTGGCCATCCCTGTCCGCCGTATCCCCGTAATGTACCGGCAGTTCATGCCACCGCACATCCAGTTCCGGCAGATCGTAGCCTTCATCGGAATACTCCGGATTGAGATCAGAAGGTTTTGTAATAAACAATGCCCAGCTGCTTACCCACATCCAGAATTCATCTTCCATGTTCGGGTAAAGTGTCAGGTTATTCGCCTTGGTGCTGTCACGTTGAAAAAATCTGGTCAGTGCCTGCCCAGTGTCCATCACTTCCAGATATCCAGCATAATGGATCAGCTCCTTATATTTGTTCGGTGACGGTGTAGCCGTGGCTACCAGCTTATACGGTACGTGCTTAAATTTGTCAAGGAACGTCTGATAAGTCTTGCTTCCGAAACTCCTTAAAACACTGGCTTCATCCAGCGAAGTTGCGGCAAAGTATTCCGGACGGATGTCTCCATCTCGGACTCTCTCATAATTCGTCAGCACAATCTGACTACTGCTCTGCTCCACTTCTTCCATCGTCCGGCAATACTCCGGGCGATCATATCCAAGGATATCTACCGCATCACGGGTGAACTCCTGCTTTACTCCCAGGGGCAGCACGATCAGTGCTCTTCCTTTGCAATGTTCCGCCGCCAGATGGCAGAACTCAATCTCCTGGATGGTCTTACCCAATCCGAAAGATTCAAACAAGGCTCTTCTGCCGCCCTTTAGTGCCCAACATACAGCGTCACGTTGATGCGGTTTCAATGCTTTGTTAATCTTTGCAGGATCCACAACAAATCCGCTGTCCTGCGCCAGTTCTATTTTTGATTCTAAAAATTCTCTGTAAGTCACTTGTTCAAAAGGAACCTGCTATAGCGTTACCCCGGCCGGAGGTTCGGCTCCTTTCTTGCTTAAAATTGAATTTCCATGCAGAAATATCTTTTGTAGCTACAAATCTGACATAATAATGGTATAAAATTTCAAAAATACATATTTTCAAAGGAGACATGCCTATGTTTAAAATACTTAAAACACAATTTTTAACCATTTCATTGGTTATTCTTTTCATTACACTTAAAATAGTTTCAACAATTCTTCCTTATGAATTTGCATTCTGTTTTTGTTCCGATGTATTTATGCAATACACTGAGCTATGGTTCCGAATCTGCGAATTATCCGAACAGTTTCATCCAATATGGCCTTGGCAGCGTTAAGCTGCCATGTGCTTATTCTTTGAGAAAATCATCCAGGCTCATCTGCCCTTTGCAATTACCACCGATAGTGGATGGATCCCATCCAACACCGATATATTCCAGTACCTTCGCCCATCCATAATCATTGCCGTCTGCATCCTTACACATATGGAACATCAGATAATCCCATTCCTTTGGATTGCTTTCATACAGCAGGTCAAACCTATGCGGTCTTTTTTCCATGTGGATTCCAAAACCACACATGCTGCAACCGGTTCTCTGCGCTTTGGTGGTATACAGCGTTCCGTCCGGTTTCTTTTCAATGGTCCCGTATATCTCTGGGATTAACGACTCCGGCATCACGAAATTCTCTGTGATCTTCCCATCTTTAAGTAACTGCTCGTGGAATTCATCTTTCCAACCGTTCCGCCACTGTTCATCCATCTCCAGTGCCAGTGTCAATATATCCTGCCGGTGGAAGATAGCAAATGGTGCCGATCTGATTGTAGAGGCTCCGAAGTAGTTGCAGCCATTCATCCGCAGGCTCTTGGCACGTCTTCCGCCCTCTGATGCCATCAACCCTAAATACGGTACACTGTTATGCTCTTTTCCCCAGTCATCACAGTTCTTTTCTTTGAGGTAATAACAGCACTTGGAAGATACCAAGAAATCAGGCTTCTGATAATCACATCCCTCGTTTTCGTTCTCATACCCACCGAACAGCTTCAGCCATCGATGATTAAGCTTCATTCGAGAATCTTTCTGCCACCCACCATATTCCCCAGTCTCCCCGGTAATAATGGCATGGCGCACAGTTTTATTCTTCTCGGAAGGGTTCTGTAGCAATTCTATCTTGGCTGCCACCTCTTTGGAGATCACCGGGAACCCGAACTCCTGTATCACTTTCGGTTTGCTCCAATAGGTTCCGTCCTCGCGCTTCAACGGTGGTACATTGATAATCCCGATTGCCCTGTGCACCTTCTGAATACTCTTGTCTTCCAGATATGATGCGGATACTCCTGGAACATCAATGTTGCATACCTTTTTCAGGAATATGTAAAGGATAATGCTATCCAGTCCGCCTACCGATACATGGCAATTAAGATCTCTCTTATCACACTCCCGGCGGAACTCTTCCGCGCGAATCTGCGCATATTTTCTTTTAAAACTATAATCCTGCTTTTCTTTCTGCATGAATGAAGCAATTTTTGCATAAGCTCCAATCCGCTCCATCCTTTCCTGTACTGATTCCATTTTCTTCTCGGAGTAAAGAGCTCTTTTCACGCTGGCCAGCAAACCTCTTACTCCTTTCTGATCTATTCTACCTTGTTATCCATCTGCTCCTTATACATCCGTCCTGCCATGCGCACAAGATAGTGCTGCAAGGCTTCATCAACGCTGATTCTGTGCTTCACGCAGTATCTGTCAACGTACCGCTTAAAGTCCTCATTCTCGGCATACAGGGCGGTATAATCAATGAGTTCCATCTGCGTCACACTCCTTCCGGCTTCTCGCACCGCTCAAATTCGATTACCCACACCCACGGATTCGCATCCCAGCCGTAACTGTCAAGATCGGATTTCTTGATGGTGGAATTCCATAATGCTTGCATAGCTCCTATTGGAGTTGTGTAGCAATTATGCATATCTGTTTCTTGCTTCCAGGTAAATCCTGTTGGACATTCATAATACTGTATGCCTTCACGTTTTGCTTGCTCATCGGTTATCTCCTGCAACCGCTCCACCCTCACATTCGTAACCTTAAGCCAGATACGTGCGGCTTCTTTTGGCATATGGATGGATGGGTGCCACTTTATCAAATTTCCAAGATGGTCAATGTTCTCCCCATCTGCCTTATATACATATCCAAAGGACAATTCCGAATACGATTCTCTCACGTACAATATATCGCTCGGGCATATCGGGCAGGTACGTTCTACTATGCTTAACTTGTCTGTGTGCTCTTTGTCCGCATAATTATGTACTGCGTAAGTACGTTTATCAGAATCATAAAAATCCATATCCGGCACGGTATACTCATTGGCATCTTTATTGATTCGTCTAGTGCAGCTCTTTCTCCCGTCCAGAATTGCCCGAACCATTTCTGCGTTAAATAAAATCGGCTTAATTATCATCTACTCCACCGCCTTTCACAATTTGGATTGCATGTTCATAACTTCTCGCTTTCTCTTTTCCTAAATTACTGTCGTATGCATTTTCCCAAAACTTTCGCTCATTTTCCAACTGCTGCACAACCTTATCCGGATCATAGGCGGTCGGATAATCACGTAAAGCGTAAATTACGTCTTGCATATCCTCCGCATCACTACACATAACCGATCTTTCAAACGCATCTGCATCAATCAATCTTCCCATCGTTCGCCATCCAATCAATGTGCTGTCCACAATACTTGCAATATAGTTCATCGTCCCACACATGGAATATATGTTGATTGCAATTAGGACATTTATAACATTTTTGCAACTGGCAACCATCAGAAATATGTTTTCCGTTATTCATAAATCTTGTATCTACAAATTCCGGTTTCTTCTCTGTCTGCTTTTCCACTGCTTCACGGCATTCCTCCACCGTGCCGATCTTGCGGTACTTCTGTACCTCTTCCAGTGCCTGGATTGCCATCTTGTAACCTTGGATTTCGTTTTTTCTCTCGTAATTCTGTGTACACATTTTGGCTAAATCAATAGATGTCTCAAGTTCTTTGATTGCTTCATTCTCCGTCATGGCTACTCTCCTTAACTCCATTTAAAATCCTCACAAGGTCTCATTCTCCGCTGATTCTTACCTCTTTTATTGCATATTCCCCAACCACCGTAATGACAATCTTCACAAGTAATCGGATATTGATTTAATTTTTCCTCAATACATTTCTTGCACTGGTAAGAATTTTGATTATACTCATACCGACAATTACGATTTTTGCGTTTGCATGTCGCCATATTACTCCTCCAACAGTTCCGGATTGTCAAATACATTCCCAATCACTGAACATTCATCACCTAAAACTTCATAGCTTTCAGCAGATAATCTGTTTGTCACTTGGAAGGAAATTGTTTCATCATCCCATACGACTTTACCGACACAATTTACTTCCGCTAGTCCGCTTTCTGTGCTGTATGAATCCAAATAAGCTACAATGTCATTCTCCCAAATCAGATTGCCGTTCTTGTCCTTACGTCCTGTACACTGGCAGATAGTATTCGGGTCTATCTCGTAGAAATTTATACCAGTAACATTCCAATCATCACAAGCAGTTCCATTGTATTTTTCAATAACAATTCCGCCAATAAATACTCTTCCATTTTCAAATCCATCATCAAACAAGTAACCATGTACCCATTCTCCATTATCAATCCGCTTTCCAAATAAATATCTATCTTGCATCCTCATTCCTCGCTTTCTGCTTTCAACCACTGCTCCACCTCTGTCACAGAACACATTGCAACACCGCCCTCTATGGTCTTTGCGCTACCCTCATCATATGTTTCGATTGAACAAATGAAATCTAAAAGTTCCTCGTCCGTCATGCTCCTGATACGGTCTGCGTTGGTCTTTTTATGTAAAAATGCTTCTACTACCGGCAGCCATTCATTTGCAAAGGAAAGATACTCCTTGCTTTTTCCAGAATACACAATCAGAGGATTTGATATTCCCAGCTTACTTGCTCTCAATACTTCATATGGATTATTTGAAAGCGGGAGAATTTCCCAGCCGTCCTTTATCAGCCAATTTTTAAATGCTTCCAATTTAGAAATGTGTAATGTATTTCTGTTTGCCATTATTTTCCCTCACTTTCCCGGTACGTCTCCGGCAGTGGCATCCAATATAAAACCTTTCCCGTAAAATTCCATTTTTTAAATATACCTTCACAATCTATATCCTCAATAGACATAAACTCTTCATTGTCATATCTAACCCATGTCAAATATGATCCGCTTTCTTCCGGCAGTCTCTCGCTTACCGGAATCCACTTGCCGTAGATGCCCTGTTCCTCTGCGTCCTCATGATTTGCAAGACTTTCAGCTATTATCTCCAGTGCCTTGAATCTGCCATCTTCAGCTAGCTGCGTAATGGTCATACCTTCATCATCCGGCAAATCTTTCGGATGGAATAAAATTTCACCTTTTTCTGTAACGTATGTCAGTCTCTCCATTCTTGCTCCTTCCCTTGATCCTCGGTCTCTCTGCAAATTGAGGATAACTGCAGTCATATGGAATATGATTCCAGTGGTCAAAATGCCCTATGATAGAACTGTTTTGCATACTATATAATTCATTCTCACTGTGAAATCCTCTGCTCACGTTTCTTCTTCCACCTTTCTCTGTCGTGTATACGCCTTCTCTCACGGTATGCAGGGTCAAATGCACGCTTATATTTCCAGTGTGCATCCATCTCTGCCTTGTGCTCTTCCCGGAGCCTTATCGTGGCATCTTCATCAACAACAGCCTTATACCTATGCGTTTTTCGGCACCACGAACCCCTATGCAGGCATGTCCGAAATGTCTGTTCCGGGATCCCCAGGTAATCAGCCGCGGCTTTTGCCCCGAAGATATCCATCTCCACCGGTAATTCCAATTCGTCATTAGTCAATATCATGTAAGCTTTCATCGTTGCCCTCCGCATGGATCAGTGCCATGAATTTCTCGTATTGCTTCTGGGATATCTTATTCCCCCTCTTATCCTCTCTTAGATCAATTTTAAGGTGCTTTTCTGCGATAGACCGTAATTCCCTCGCCAACATCCTTTTACCCTGCTCTATGCCGTCCCTATAACCCTTAGCGGGTCGGTATTCGTCGATCTGCTTCTTCCCTTCGCCCTGTCCGCCTGCTGTCTTGTTCCTGAGTTGGTAACCAGCCTGTGCATACTGCCGTATGTATATCTGCTCCATATCATCCAGCTTGTCCTCCGGATAGTGAAGAAATCCGACCTTCCATCCGGTGATATTATCCGCGGTATACAGTCCATGATTTTTGATAGACAGATCTATGTGCTGATACCCAGATAAGTGCTGTGCCAGTCTTGTCAGCAGGTGCTTGGCCTGTCCGATGTATGCATACCGGATCCCGTCATCATCTGTCCGGGTCAGGAAATATATACCGCTGCCATCATCAACGTGAGGATTGATCTCCAGTATCCTCTTCTTATTTTTGGCTTCAATGGCCATTGCCTTTCGATAATTTTGATTGATCATCGTTCTCCCTTCAATTTGCCAACATAGATTTTTCAAACTCCGACATATCTCCGTAGTTCGATGTCATCATCCCTTTGTTGGCATCGTACTTCTTCTGCGCTGGTGCCTCTCTGCTTTTCCTACTGGATTTCTCCCAGGTCCTTACCGCTGCTTTCCAGTCCTTCATGTGATTTTTTCCAACCATCCAGCCTTTGCACGAATAGAAATCAACAAACTTCTGCGGATCAACTTTATTGTTCCGCTCTTGGCAATAGGCACGAACATCATCAACGGTCGGGGGGATAATTTTTTTCTTAGAACCTTTAGGTTCTTCTTTTTTATTATTACCTTCTTTATATTCTTCTTTTGTTGGGAATCGTTCGGGAATCGTTTGGGAATCGGTTGGGAAACTGCTTGGGATGATTTGGTAAGCATCGTAATTATTTACCGTAAATACGGTGTATTTCGAGGTTACATGCTTGGTAATCTCCTTGGTAGAAATTAGATGCTTTACTGCGGTTCTTACTTCGTCAACCGTGAGTTGTGTCTCCTCCGCTAATCGCCCATACGATGAAGGGAATGAACCCCTGGGGATCACAGTTCCCTCAATCTTCTTGTCTTTCCAGTAGGCTTTTAAAAGCATATGAATAAATACACGGCAGGTATTTATATTCCCATACCATTCCCAATCCAGTATCTTTCGGCTCAGCTTTATGTAATCCATTCAGCCCACCTACCCTATTCCAAATTCTTTGAGTGACATCTGCCCTGTATCCTCTGCCTTTGGTGTCAGGCACTTCCGTATAGCCTTACAACGCTTGCTGCAGCTACTTGTCCGCAGCTGCTCCCGGTACAGATAAGCCTTGGCCTTCTGACGGTCTCCAAGGCTGCCGTCCGACCGGAAGTATCCGTTATCTATATTTATGATCAGAGTGTCACGGTACAGCAGAGCCTCTTCCATCAGCTTCCTGTTCTTCCTGTCGCTCATGTGTGTATCAGCTGACAGCTTTTCCCGTGATATTCTGTTCTCATACCCCAACGGGATATAATTCTCTATCAGATCCATGATCACCTCCCGGGCGGCACTACCGTCCGCCCTGACGATAATAATAATGGCTTGTTCGTGAGGCACTCCATTACTAACACAAACGGTTTCTTTCGCCCCGCAGGGCAGGTGTTACAACCTTATAGATAAGATCTACCAAACTCTTTTATAAAGTCATCTCTGGTGCCGTAATGCTCCTCATAATAAGTCTGACAGCGCTGTTTCAGCATCAGATCCAGTCCCCTGTTCGGTTTCACATGCACACTGTCGGGACCATAGATATGTAAGGTGGGATGGAGCGGTACCATAAATCCTCTTTTCTCACTGGCGGCTTTGCGGCTGCCGTTAAATACATGATGGATATGCACCACTCCCAAATGAGTGATATAGCAGGAGGACATATCATCCGTAAGTACGCTCCAACATTTCTTCATGGATTCCACGCTTTCATCATTTCTTCCAATTCTGCCGGTGTCAGCGTTTCAATTCCGACTTCCTTGCAATCAGACACAAGACCGTTGATCAGTTCGCTCATTTCCTTGGTGTCATAGCTGTGTGATCCACGGAGCATTACATAGGTGCGGTACATTGTGCCGTCCTTTCCCTGCCTTACCTGTGATGTCGGGCGGATATGATAGGTCTCCGCTTCCAGTGCCGTCTTTTCCGCCTTATCAGTATCTGGCAGGGATATCGTGATCAGCTTGCCCTCTATGTACTCTATCTGGCCATACTTCCGCAGGATCATGTTGTGCATTATTCCTTTGGATACGTGCATCGCTTCCGCCAGCTTCGTGATCAGCTGCCAGTAATACGCATTCGCATCAAGAGAGCGTTTTTTGCGGTATCTCACCGCGGTAATGGTCAGCTTCTCAGCGTCTTTGATACCGTCAAACTGGCTGGTCACAGCGTCGGCAGAATCAGCCTGAAACGATATGTTATATTTGCCTGTCATGAAATCCATTGTGATTCCAGCCACTTTCCCGGTAAATTCCATTACTTCTTTCCTTTCTCATCGGCAGATCTTACATCATATGAAAAAACCATTTTATCTTGTGAATCATTTTTTATTGCAAGAGCTTTAATCTCACCATTAATAACAATTATCTGAGTGACTCTGAATTTATCGTATGTGGTGGATTTTCCGTTCTTCTGAGTCAGTGTGACATTTCCTGACTTGATCCAGATGAACGGTGCTGTGTAAAGTTCTCTACCGATGCCCCAGTTGAAGCAGGCACGCTTAAATGCGTCAGAAGCCTGTCCCTTCTCTTTCTCGGTGTAAGATTCCGTACCGACATCCTGCTTGGTCACCCATTCTTTCTTACCTTCGTCCCAAATGGACACATTACAGAACAAATTTCCATTGATCAGTTCATGAGATCTCTTCCAGTTCTCCGGTCCCACGGTCTCGTCCAGAATCTTCATGTCGCAGCGGGCATCTTTATATAGTAATAAACTGCATCCCTTATCCGATACCGTGGATACGCGACATTCAATGTCACCAGCTGTCAGTGCTCTAAACTGCTTCATCCTGTGTAACCTCCTTCTCAATCACTCGGCTCGCCCACATATCAGCCATGTGTAAAAGCAGATACAACGGTGTTTCCTTCCCGGGAATCTGCCGGTAGAAAATCCCATACAATCCATTGTGCCAGAGAATTGCCTGTTCTTCCTCTTCTGTGAGGGAAATAAACTGTCTCGCTATCGTCAACGACCTGATTTCATGGTCAATATAGACCAGATCCGGATTAGTCTTATATGGTGTCGCCTCCGACTGTTTCCCACTTTTCAGTATGTAGGGAACATAGTTGGGTTTGTCATGGTCTCCCATCTTTCCAAGGTCATGCAGAATGGCACATAAGATAATGGTTTCTTCCGGATAACCGGCATCCAGTGTCTTGTTGAGGCGTGTCATTATCTCGTACACATTCAGACTGTGTTCTGCCAGCCCGCCCTGCTTGCTCAAATGCTTTGATCCGCTACAAGGTGCTTCATAAAATCCGCTCATATCCATGTGGGAGATCAGATCACAGATCCCCCATCTTCCAGTACTCAGTAATAATGTCTCGATTCTCTCTTTCATTGCGTTCCTCCTGTTCATACGCTTCGCGCTGTCTCTTATATAAGTCTTTTCTATGGATACCAAACTCCACAGCTTCTTGTTCCATTACATTATCCATGTATCATCACCATCTGCCCGTCAGCCTGCTCCGCATACTTCGCTTTGAGCAGTTGATTAAGTTCCTTCCTCTTCTGCAAGCTCCGGGCTTCCATCCTCCGGATATCCTCCTGGCGGCAGTCATAACAGACGCCGTTTTCGAGTTCTCCGGCATCGCACATCCCACCGCAGCCATAACATCTATACTGATACATTCTTCGCTCCCTTATCTCTGGGCTTCCAGTGTTTCTGTTTCCTCAAATTTCAGCTTTACGGGCCCGCAGATATCTCCTCTATATACACTGGCTCCACTAAATTCGTGGAAATCAATGCTGATATACCCATCTCCCGTCATGGCAATGCTCACGATCTTATCAGGAGCCAGTCCGCACTGGGTAATGTGTTTGCAGATATTTTCCAAATCAGGTAATGATGCTGTCATGAAATTCCTAACTTTGTTCTTGTCGTCATTCGTTAATTTACTCATTGGCTTCTCCCTTCTTCTCATCCATGAGCATATCAATTGTGGCACCGGCAATTCTAATTGCCATGTCTTCCGGTTCTTCACCTAACGCCTTAGCTGCTGCCTTAGAAACAGCCTTCAATATCGCACCTGCTCCAGCTATAAGTTCTAATAACTCTCCTTCAGCCTTAATTGTGCAAATGTGGTTCTCCTTGTCACTTTCATACATCAGTATTGTTTTTTTCATTGCATTTTTCCTTTCCGTGCCGTATAATAAGGCACATAAATAGCATTTGCGTGTTATTTTTAGGATTCCAAACTTTGGTCGGTGGGGAATCCTATTTTATTTGTCCATCTTCTTTCATGGACAGATACGCACATGCGCATCCTACTACCGCACATACAATGGCGGATATGTACATCTCTGCTTCTACCAGTCCTGCCGGAAGAATCAGAAGCATCAAAAATGCTATGGTTCCTAAAACATTTGATGCATTAAATACCTTTCTCACTTTCTACCTCCTCTCTTCATTCCTAGATACTCCGCAATCTCCGCGGTCAAGAATCTGCTGTGATTGCTGTTCTTCGCAAAAAAGTTTCTTACGCTTCCTCTCGGTCTCCCGATTCCGTCAGCCAGATCATTGACAGACAAACCTCTCTCTGTCATTTCCTTTTTTGCCAGTGCTATGAACTTTATCCATTCTTCCTGTGATAAATTCAGTTCAATCATTTCTAACTTCCAATGCTTGTCCGTACCCTCTACGTGATGCCCAGTTACCACACTGGACACCACACTAAAAAGGCTTATAAGAGGGGAGGTGGTGCTGTCAGAAACACCACGTACAGGGCACGGCTTATTTACAGTTACAACAGCTTCTCTCTCAGAAGCTTTCCAATGATTTCTTCCGGAAGTTCACCACCCGCCAGTTCTCCTACCGGAGCATCCAGTATAGCTGCCAGTTCCCAAATATCTCTCAGCTTCATGTTGCCGGGATCTCTCAGGTGATTCTGAATCGTTTTCACCGTGACATTCTGCTTATCCGCCAGCCGATCATCTGTCATGCTCCGAAGAGCCATGTACCGCTGTATCCCAGCGGATGATCTCGCTGACAACCGCTTACGGTTTTCTTCTGATCTCATGTATGATACCTTTGGCATCTGTTTTCTCCTTTTCTCTATTCCAGCAGCTTATCAACCTTAACTTTCAACACATCTGCGACTGCTTTCAGCGTGTCTATTCTGGGATTGCGACTTTTCCATTTGCAAATAGTCCCAGGGGAAAGTTCCGCCAAATTTTCCAACTTTGAAATGGACATTTTCTTCTTATTCGCAATCTCTACCACATTTTTGTAAATATCAGGCATTGTGTCCTCCTTCCTTTACCTATTAAGTAGAGCCCTGAGTCGTTCCCAAGGGCTCTGCTCTAGGTGATTCAATAACTTTTGAATATATTCAGCGAACGTGTTGACTTTTTACTGATTTTATTCTAGAATGAAACTACCACGAATCATTACAATATTTTTTCAGCAAAATATTCATTGACGTTGAATTTATTCAGCGGTTATGGTTTAATTATACTGCTTTTATTCAGTTTGTCAATATATTTCTGCTGATTTTTTTCAACGGAGGAAAACTGAATATGTCACTTAATGAAAGAATTGTTGATTTATGCAGTAAAAACAACATTTCTCAGTCTAAATTAGAAACAGATTTGGGAATAGCGAGAGGCTCTGTTACAAAATGGAAAACTGCTGAGCCAAGACAATCCACATTGCAAAAGGTCGCTGATTATTTTAACGTATCTGTAGAATATCTGCTTACAGGCAAAGAAAAAGAAGGCGGTGAAGAATATTATCTTAATGAAGAAACAAAGGAAATCGCACAGGAGATATTTGAGAATCCTGATCTGAAATCATTGTTCGACATGAGTAGAAAAATGTCTCCGGAGAGATTAAAGGCTCACATTGAATTTATAAAGAACTTACAGAAAACAGAATCTGATACATAGAGTACATTTTATAGTACTCTGCCTGAGTTACATTGGTAAAGGGTGATGAAATTGGACGTAAATACTATATTGATAGACATGGATGTCATGATTCCGGAACAGGTCGTAGAGAATCCGGATGGATCCTACAGCATCTTTCTTAATTCCCGTCTGACACATGAGCGGCACATAGAATCCTATGCACACGCCATTCGGCATATTAAAAATGGGGATTTTGAAAGGCAAGACGTGAACCGGATCGAGCTGGAAGCTCATGACATGGAAATTGCAAAAGAATTGTGTTTTGCGTGAGGGGGATTTTTATGAAAAGATTTTTAATTGGTGCCTTACAGCTGATTACATATTGTATAGTTTATGAAGTTATTATATGGATAGTATACTTCGTTGGAAATTTACTTTATTCCATTATAACAGTACTTCCTATTTTAAAATTATTTTTTACAAATTCAGTTATGGAAGGCGTAATTTATTCGCTGTGCCCTATAATATCTGGAATAGCTATTGTGTATATCATGGGACTGCTTTTTAGAAAAACATTGTTGTTCCTCGCACCAACCATCATTATGATAGCAATACTATTTTTCACTAATATAAGCACCATTGTCTCATCTGCTTATACCTATGGAATTATATCGTGGGGATTTGCGAATGCTGCCTGGAGTTCAATTATCCTATCAATAATTGTCGCATTTGGATTGTTTTCATTGACAGGATACCGCATACGTAGAAATGATGCTGATACAGACAATGAAGCTGATTATTAACCGCAAATCACATTAAATTTATAATGTCAAAACAAATTTAGCACCGGTGCTTTCTTAAAAAAAACGGCATGAACAGAACTGACGTTTGGAAAAGGTGGTACAAATGAACGACGAAAAAGAAAAAGAAAAAGAATATTTCATTACACGCTATTCTTTAATTCCTGATGTACAAATTGATTTAGAATCATACAGCGGAACTACAAAAGAGGCTAAATTTACCAATTGGCTAAATTCTTTCACACAAGAAAAAAAGAAGGAAATCGATTGCAGTGGAAATCATTTTGCTCTATACTGTAAATGTATATCGAACGCTTGTTTCCTTATGGTTTTTGCTAAAGAATTGAAGGATGTTGTTGGTCAAAAAACAGATGACGGAATTGAAGATACGCCAATCAGTAATTATAAAAAATGTAATATTTTAATCAACACAGTAAATCAATGGATGATCATCGAAAAATGCACTGATATTTCGCAGAATATAATTTCGCAAAAAAATATGATTGCAAATGTCATTGCTCATTTTATGAAACCAAAACATTTATATTTTGAGCTCGGGCTCATTTCGCAGAAAAATGATTTTTGGCAATACGTATGTTCCCATAAAGATTCTCTTACAGATGTTATAATTACACTCTCCTCTCCTAATTTTTTAAAGGGTATAACGTCTGTTAATGATTTTTTGAAAGAAACAAACGAAACATATAATAATACTAGTGTATCAATTCATTTGAAGAACAAAGATGGGCGGCTTAATATTGATGAAAGCAATCAATTTTTACGTGATGCTGTACGCTATTCTTCTGCCGGATGTGGAAAATGGACTTTAAAATCATCAACTAATAAAAAAAATTATAATAATGAAGATAATCCATTTATTGTTAGATTGCCAGAAAATATTAGCCAGCTCAAAGAGTCTGATAAAGAGAAAATATATGCCACTTTTGAACACGTAAAACATATTGATCCAGAATGTGTGGAGGAATAATTTAATGGAGAAAAGGAGCTTTTTACCTATAATTGTATGCCTGGTTATTTCCATTTTCTTAAGTATTGAGTTTGATTACACAGATAGTAAAATAATCAATTATGATACAATTCTGAATTTAGAAATTGCATTTTTCTCTGTATCCTTAGCCATTGTTGCACTGATGATTACAGTTTTAGAAAAATATAAAGAAAAAGTATCCGATTTAGGAAAATGGAGTAAATACAGCGCAAGCATTATGAAGGAAATGAGTGATAACACAGTTGCTCTTCTGATTATAATAATCATGTTAATCCTTTCATCCATTGCTGAGACAATTTTTGATTTGTTGCCATGTGTTAATTTAATGGCTGTTGTACTTATCTTTTGTACAATTTTATCTCTAATAATTATGTTAGACACAACAATAAGTGTTCACAAATTAGTTATTAATTTAAAAGACCTATTAGCCGAGGAATCTTTTAGCAATGAAAATTTATCTCAAAGAGAAATGCGTATAATTGAAGCATACAGATTTCTAAACGATCAAAATCGTAATTCATTTGAAGATTTGTTACGAGGCCTTACAACAAATCAGCAATTAGATTCAAAAGACAAATAAAAAATTCAGCCCCAGTGCTGCAACACCGGAGCTGATGATGATAATAGTCCCGAAGGATACTACTATACGTTCATTCCAATAGTATCATCCCGGGGCTGAAAAATCAAGTCACTGGGTATTTTTATACCCAAAAAGGAGGATACTATGGCAACTGCAAAAAAATTACCTTCCGGATCCTGGAGATGCCTCGTATATACTGGTACTGATATAAATGGAAGGCGAAAGTACAAATCATTTACTGCAGGGACAAAGCGTGAAGCTGAATACCTCGCCACGCAATATATGATATCTTTAGAAGAACATAAAAAACAGAAGAAAAGCGATGCTCTGTTTTCCGATGCACTTAGCCAGTATATCGAATCGAAAACTCCAGTGTTATCTCCTTCTACTATTCGAGGATACCGCAATATCGAAACGATACTAAACAGAGAATTCTCTTCATTTTGTCATACAAAGATTTCTGATTTAAGTTCAGAAGATGTGCAGGATGTCATTAACTCCTTGACCAAGTCCCGAGCTCCTAAAACCGTGCGAAATTATCACGGCCTGATCTCTGCTGTACTCGGGGATTATATCAATCTGGATACTTCCATGCCGCAGAGCATAGAACCGGATCTGTATATACCTACAGATAAAGATATCAAAGCTCTGGTAGCATCTGTCCGGGATACCGAGTTGGAGGTTCCTGTTCTACTTGCAGCCTTCTGCCTGATGCGTCGCGGGGAGATCTGCGGTCTGTCCCTGCGTGATATTGACGGTACTACCATCCATATTCATCATTCCCTTGTCCTTGGTGAGGATAAAGAGTGGCACCTGAAAGCCCCCAAGACAGAATCCTCCGACAGGTACATCACCGCACCTCAATTTGTCGTGGATCGTATTGCTGAAATCGGACACATTACCTCACTGAATCCGCATTCTATCACTATTATGTTTCAGAGGGTGCTGGATCGGAATAATATACCTCATTTCCGTTTTCACGATCTCCGCCATTACTCCGCTTCTATCCGGCACGCACTCGGCATCCCAGATGCTTACATCATGGCAGACGGTGGCTGGAGCTCTGATAGGGTGTTAAAAAAAGTATACAGACACGCTATGAGTGACCGGAGAAAAGAGATGGCTGACAAAGCCAACCAGCATTTTGATTCTATGTTTTAAGAATAGTTTCGTGTTGCATTTCGTGTTGCATCATGTTGCATTTACTGTTCTTTTTACGAAATATCGTTTCTTATTCAGAAACACAAAAGTACGCTATATTCCAGTATTCATCAGCATTTCACGCATTTATCACTAATTTACGTATTTCCCATTATGGGGTTCGAATCCCCCTCTCGCTATTAGGTTAAAAGGGTCGGAAATGCTGATAAATACAGCGTTTCCGATTTTTTTGATTTCTCAAAGTATCAAATAATATGTTTACTTTTGTTTACTTCTGGATTTCTGACGGTGATAATGGTTAAACCAGAGTTTAAAATGCGCCGGTTTTCTCCTCTTAAAACCAGGGTTAAGAAGCCTAAAACAAAAGGTACGAAAGCTGACTCCGTGGAAAAAGTTACGGTTGCCGAACTTCTTCCCTCTTTGGAAAATACGGTTTTAAATAAAAATTAAACTTTAGCATCACCGCTTTCAGCATTCTGATAGACAAAGGAATTAGTGGTCATGGTGATTTCATCTAATATAGCCAGATTTCCGCTTTTCTTTATGCACATTGTTATTTAATAATTTGGACTTGCACACCGCCAAACCCGTTACTGTTCCAAAACAAACTGCTCTGTCTCAGGGTTCCACTTTAATACTGCTACGATTTCTTCAGAACTTATCAATTTATCCTCAGATGCCACAATAATCAAATCATCTACTATATCCATATAATAAAAAGATTCATCTCCAATGATCTTTAGCGCATCTATCGGAATTTCTACCCATTGACTGCCTTCGACAGCTAAAAGCTGAATTTCCTGTGTTGATATTCCTTGATATGTTGTGGTTTTTGATACCAATATTCTGCTTTGTCCGTCACTCGCTTGAATACAGTTTATAACTACTTTATCAGCTGCAAACTCCTTATATGCTACCATTTCTAATGAATCAGCATCTAAAAGGATACCCACCGTTTTATCCAATCCTGCAACATGAGGGGTATTCAAAATCTTGCATAACACGAATATTTCACTGGCATTATCTTGCGAGAAAGAACCAAAATCAATCCGAACTATAACAATATCTAATGCACTGATGTTACCTTCTTCGTAATTCTCTGCTACCTTTTCTATAATCCTGTTATTAAGCTCTGAGACCATATCAGCACTATCCCTGGATTTCGATATTCCACACGCATTGATGCACATCAGCATAAACAACACAAGAACAGAGACCGGCAAAACCTTATTTTTCATCTTACCCATACTCGTCTTAATCTCTTTCTGGCACATTTTCTATTTTAATGTGCAGGATATGATCCTGCAATCAGTGTAATAATACAACAAAATATTCGATGCGGAATCACCATTTTTTGCACGCAATGCGGCACCCATTTGACATAGCCCGTAACGATGTCCTCCCGCACCAGTTGCAATATCTGTGCAACTTACAGCTTTCAAAGCAGGCTGCGTAGAATGATCTTTTGTTCCATTACCACTACAGCTTGAGAAAAAGGCACCCCAAATATAATCATAAGTTGTAGATGATGGTTTATACATTATATACTTTTTCATTGCTTCCTCTTTTCTCTTCATAAAATACCTCTCTTTCTCGTCTGAACTTGTTTAATCTGCCTTCTGGTTAGAAATAAACAAATAACCATCATCCGTCTTTTGTAAAATGACCACCCATTGCCCCCCCTCATACTCTTTTTCGTATTTCAGTATGAGTTTGTTATTTGACTCCCAAGTTCCGGAAGTAACCATACACCAATCAAAATTCGAGTCTCCCATAATCAGATAGTAACTGTCATATTGCTCCAAATAATAGAAACTGTCCAAGCCTGTCTTTTTTGTCTCCGCCAGACTTATTCCCATTTTTTCCTGCAAAAAAGCATCCATTTCATTTGCTGTGATTTTTATGATATCCAAATACGGGGCATCACTACATAACTCTGTCAGCATTGACAGTTCATCCTCCGATACTTCGCCAAACGCTCCTCCAACGCCATTATAAAATAACTCAAACAAGTTAATTTCATCTGGTTGACTATACTCGCTGGATAACAGCATATTGTTCATGTTCGTTATGTCACCATTGAAAAATTCTGTGTTAAACACAGTAATTTCCTTTTCGGAAAGAGTACCGGAAGCCATCTGGCATCCTGAAAACATCAAAATCATAAAAGACAAGATAACCGATAATGCAAGTAAATCCATAACTTTTGTCAATATTTTCATTCAAAATCTCCTCCGTTTCACTTCTCAAATTTCTCGCCATTATAGACTCTTCATGGGCACCACTCCCATCCATAGTTGCAAAGCAGATTTCCCCACCTGCAATACACATTACATTTTTCTACAAACTGATAATTCTTTTCTGCCGATGTTGCCGTTTTAATTTCTCCATTAACACTACACGTCATTGTAACTCGATATGTACCTCTGGAAACCAGATATATTTCCAAGCCAGATGCTGTTATGGTATTGCTCGAATCTTCCCATGATTCCACATTGACCCAGCTACCAGAGACCTTTTCCTGGAACATAGCTTTTACATACATTTTTCAAATGATTTCTGCATTTCCCTATCAGCATTGTGATTACAACTATTAAAAATATTATATTTAGCTCCAAGAAGTAGCTATCCTTTTCAAATATAGTGCAAACTATTCCGATAAAAAAATCCAAGCATAAATACTTCATCAGCTTTATTTTAAAACACTCGTTCTCTTCTTCGTTTACCCCCTTAATGAACTATTTTTGTAATCATATCATATTCCCCGCAAGATAATCCCTAATATGTCAAAAATACGGCAATAGCTGTCAATTTTCCAGTAGATTCATGACAACGGTCATCCGTCTTTAGGATATCTTTAATTTTATCCATGAGTTCCGAGTTGTAAAATATCAGACCGAAAGTATATCAACCTTGCACGGGGTTCTAAATTTATAAAAGAATTTTCAGCACTTATCGGCCTGCCGTTAAGTTCCTACTTTTTAAACGACGGAGACATCAGAAAAAATGCTAAGCCACAGGTTTTAATCCGTGGCTTAGCACCATATTTTAAGATTCAACTCCCAAAGTCAGGTATCATATTCCCCTCAAAATAATCCCTAATATGTCAAAAATACGGCAATAGCTGTCAATTTTCCGGCAAATTCATAACAACGGTCAGGCAAAATACAGAATCCTGTGCTTCCACTAGAATTTCGCCCTGGTACTTTTCTGCAATTCTTGCTATGGAATTTAATCCATATCCATGTCTGCCGCTTTCTGTTTTTGTGGATTGATATTTTCCGCTTCTGTCGTTTTTTAAGACATGCTCATATGGATTCTTTATCAGCATGACCAGCGCCTGCTTTTTCACTCCCATGGATATTTCTATCACCTTTTGGTGCTGCCTGCAGTCCCGGACAGCTTCTATTGCATTATCCAGTGCATTTCCCAGTGCTATGCCAATATCACATGGTTCCATGGAAAGCTCCTCTGGAATAAATATTTTTAACTGAAATGTAATCCCGTATTCCTTAGCAACGGCATATTTGAAATTAATCAGACAATCAATGGTACTGTTGCCGGTATTGGAAATGTTTTCGGAAATATTGCTGTTTTTGATAATCTGATTCAGGTTTCTGATTACAGACTCTTTATCACTGTTTTCAACGCTGTTTTTTAAAACAATAAGTTTATTCAGCAGATTGTGCCTGTCCTCATAAAATTCCTCCAACATCTTTTTTTGCGATACCGTAATTTTTTCGATCATATCAAATTGCTGGGCATAAACTGTATGTTCTTTTTCATAAGCAAAAACTTTATTTATTTTTACATACAATTCAAAAATAATGACATTAAATAAGATAAGAATGCTGATAGTGATAACAGCAAAAAAGGACTTTCCTTCTGAGCAAAATTCATTGATTGCAATGACTATGCTTCCCACTGGCACCAACAGGAGAAAAAAATAATATTTTCCCGGTACCGGACTCTCCTTTCTTTTTTCTGCCACCATCGACAGTGCATATACAGAAAGGATCATCAGGATGTTCGATAATACCAACCCAATAATATCCCTTTGCTGGCTTTCCCCTATGTCAAAGCTATTGATTAGGGAAAAGACAAAGACCTCAATCAACGACCAGCCTGCATAGAATGTAGCCAATAAAAAGTATTTTTCCTTTCCACGGCTTTGGTAGGCAACCATCGCTATGGACAGAATCAGTAAAATGTTCAGAATGGTTGCAAAAATTTGCAGGCGCCCATTATGATAACCAAAGAAAAATTGGAATATGCAATAAACAATCCACAGAGAAACAGAAAGTATACTATTCTGCTTTTCTTCAAAAAAGCTTCCCCAAAATCTTTTTACAATCCATACGGTTGCGATAACAATAGAAATATTTAATAGAATATCTTCTATTTGATTATACATTGATTTCCCCTCCCAGAAGATGGCTGTATTGTTGGTTAAAGTATTTCTGCCGTTCTTCGCTTATAGGCAGTTTCTTCCCATTTACCAACGTTATTTCTATTTTTGTCCTTGATCTAATCAAATAATAATTTACCAGATAAGACTGATGTACTCTCAAAAAAGGTATTTTTCCATCTGACATTTTTTGTTCTATCTCTGACAGTTTCCCGTTAAATGTGTAATGCTCCCCGTTTTGCGTATATATTGTAACTTTCCTGGCATTGCTTTCAAAGTATAAAATCTCTTTACATAGAATTTTATGTTCTTCATGCTTATAAGAAAAGGTAAAATAGACCATTTTACTGCAGACTCTCTGATAAGTTTCCAGAAATGTCTTTGTCAATATCTCCTTATCGATTGGTTTCTTTATAAATCCAAATACATCCAACCGGAACAATTCCATCATATATTTATCATAGCCTGATACATAAATCAGAAGTACATTATCATCCACCTTCCGTATATTTTCAGCCGCAGTGATGCCATCGCCACCCTTCATCTGAATATCCAAAAAGATGATGTCATACTTTGTTCCTGATGTAACCTGCCTTTTGAGTTCCCTACCACTGTAAAAAACATCAATATTCACGGGAATGCTTTCCCGCTTGCATACTTCAGAAATTATATGCTCTATCTGATTCACAATTACATTTTCATCATCACAAACAGCAATTCTTATCATGTGTACTACCTGCATTATACTTATAAAAGTGGACACATTGGTTAAATAGACTTACTATTAACATAGACACCAAAAGGAGGTATCTTTTATGTCCACAAAACAACATTACGATGAGGATTTCAAACGAACCCTCGTTGAGCTTTACCACAATGGTAAAACTCAGGCCTCTCTTATCAAAGAGTACGGCGTATCTCAAACTGCTCTTTCCAGATGGGTCAAACAGTATTCAACTGTTGAAACTGATGACGGTGAAGTTCTTACTGCAAAGCAGGTGAAAGAGCTTCAAAAACGTATGGCTCAGCTGGAAGAAGAAAACCAAATACTAAAAAAAGCGATTGCCATATTCACGCCACACTCAAGCAACGATTAGATGCCGTGCATAAGCTGCGTCATCAATACGATATCAAAACTCTTTGTCGAGTTCTTCGCATAAATCGCAGTACTTATTACAAGCACTTTTATTCAGATTTAGCACCTCGTACAAAAGAAAATCCGTTGATTCGTAAGCACCTTTTACAAATCTATACTGATTACGATAACTCTCTTGGTGCTTACAAGATCCGTCGTGTATTAGAACGTGATTATGGCATAAACATCAGTCTCGGCAGAGTGGACCGCCTGATGAACACTATGAATCTACCAAAACGTTCCACAGAAAAACCAAAATGGAAAGGTGCCTGGAAAGACAATGGTCCTTGTGAGTAACACTCCCTTTTGAAATCGAGACAGATTCACGTCCCCTCTCGCTTTTAAAATTTCTTACCGCACTTTGGGCAATACTCAAAATTTTCTGCTGTCTCATACCCACAGTAATTGCAATGTTTATAGTTATACCCATAGGTCACTTTTGAAATTCTCTGCAAATGCTCCGGGCGAATCAGTACCTGCTCTCCCCGGGCAATGGCCTTTCCCATCTCCGGATCCAGTTCATACAGCGTATTACAGCAGCTTGTCCGCACATAATAGTGCTTATTCCACTTAATACACGGTATGAAAAACATAGCCCGTCTCCTATCCTATCTCACCAGTCCCATGTTGCTTCTGTATTCCTCATTCAGCTGCCGCAGTTCCTTCTCCCCGTTAATGTACGGTTCATAAAATGTATCCACGGAACCACCGCCCAGATTATCACAACCGTTGCAGAAGTCACAGGCTCCACCGCACTGGTTCAAACCCTCCTGTATAATGCGGATCCGCTCTTCTCTCGTTGTATCTTTGATCAGTATACTTTTGATCTCCATATGCCATCACCTTTCCTGATTTATCAATACTATATATCAATAATAATGAAACTGCCTGATATGCGATAACTTTATTTTACCACACATCAGGCAGTCTGTTATCATTTTATTTCTTTACCCCGGCAATATCATCCGGATCCCGGCCTTGATAATTCCGATCCCTACCGGTATTAAAATGATTGTACAGCAGAAGATCACTCCCACGCCCGACAGGATGAGGCCGATGGGCAACAGGATCAGCAGCCACACACAGGCCTTTAAAATTGCCCCGGTAATCTTATATGCGATTCCGAATAAAATGGTTAACAGCAACAGACACAATATAAATGAAATCATAATTTTTCTCCTTTCCATAATGTAGGCCACATGCTTCACAGAAAAAACTCCTGTCTTTGTAGCTATTATATCCGGTTGTCCCACCATTTTCAGTACGTAATGTTGCACGATAAGTCATCCTAATATAGGAAAAGGACAGAGGATATCCTCTGCCCTTTTCTAGGCTGTTTCTATGCTGTTTCTTCAGGAATGGTCCCGGAACATAATGCATTCCTTCACTGTTTCCAACAGCTTCTTTTCATCCATCGGCTGTTGATAATGTCTTCCGCAAAGGCATTGGCGCTCATGGCAATGATGGGGACATTTCCGGCATCCGACCGTTTCATGGACCGGATCCTGCGGGTGGCATCCCAGCCATTTAGCTTCGGCATCATAATGTCCATGAAGATCACATCGTAATATCCCAGCTCAGATTTTTGAACTTTTGTACCGCCTCTTCTCCGTCTGCAGCGCACTCTACGTGGATCCCGTAATCCTCCAGCATGAATTTTGTGATCTCCATGTTGAGTTCATTGTCCTCTGCTAACAGCGCCCGCAGACCTTCCACCGGGATTTCCTCATAGTTTACGTTCTTCTCCTTCTCCACCGGTTCCCCGATTTTGAACGGAAGTGTCATGGTCACAGTAGTTCCGACGCCTTTTTTACTCTCTATGGCAATGTCTCCATCCAGCCTGTCCACGATTTTCTTTGCAATGGCAAGTCCCAGTCCTGTGCCTTCGTACCTGGATCTGCTGGTCTCATTCTCCTGCGTGAACGGTTCAAAAGCATGTTCCAGAAAGGTTTCACTCATGCCGATACCAGTATCGGCACAGCCGAATTCATAGACTACCCGCTCCTCGTCCGCATATTTTTCTGCACACCAGACACGCACACTGCCGCCCGGTCCGGTAAATTTAACCGCATTATCAGAAATATTGGTCAGCAGTCTCTCCACATAGATTGGATTCCCTGCCAGATCCATATGGCGGATATCACTCTGTTCCCAGTCAACAATATATTCCACATTCTTTTCTGCCGCCTGCTTCTGCTTGCCGAGGTTAACCCGGTTCAGCAGTTCTGCCAGATTAAACGGAATCTCCTGTTCCACTACACCTCCCGACTCCAGTTTGTTCATATCCAGAATATCATTCACGATAGAGACCAGATACTTCGATGAAGTCATGATCTGTTCCCGGCACTTTCTCTGTACCTCCAGATCATCCGGATAACGGTTTGCCAGATTCAGCGTGCCGATAATGCCATTCATGGGTGTCCGGATATCATGACTCATATTTGACAGGAAACGGGCCTTCAAAGCTGCTGCCTTCCTGGCTTCCTCCACCTGATACATCAGTTCATGTTCCCACTTCTTGGTATCGCTGATGCTGCGGATCAGGCAGAGCACATGGGTCAGTACACCGTTTTCGTCTCTCTTTTTTTCCACAAAACGGAGTCTGTGCCAGTCGCCATCCTTCATCCGGTATTCTAGGACTAACGTCTCTTCATTCTTCATGCGTTCCGGCAGGGTCTTCAGATCCACAAATTTGAAAAATGCCTCCTGATACTCCTCCGCCACGTATTGTCTGCATACCTTTTCATTGCTTTCCGACAGCTTTCCCGATTTCGTGAACTTCAGATGCTCGGTATCCCGGTTATTGATCTCTTCGAAATAATCTGCCTGAATATCGATCCGTGAAATATACTGGTAAGTTCTGGCGATGGAGGAAATGATCTCGTTACTCAGCTTCACTTTCTCCAATGTGTCCTGTAACTGCTTCTGGATTGCTTTTTCTTTGTACAGAATGCTGTCTATATTCCGGCAATAATTTATTCAGGATGTCATTTTCGTTCTGCTCATAGTTTAAAGACATCGTTTTCCCCTTCTACGGCACAATAAAAGCCGTCTGCCAAAAATGTGCACTGACAGACGGCTCACGATAAACATACTCCCCTACACTCAGGAATCTGCTGCAACCGGCTGTCATAGTCTGATTTTTCTCTATGTTCAGACCTTAGACCCATCTGGCTTTGTGTCCCCGTTTTTCAGCGGGTTTACTAAATAGATATTATTTTTATTACATTTTCTCCGGAGCTTCGAATCCCAGCATATCAATACAGGTCTCCAGGATATCTCTGGTCAGCACTAAAAGTGCTACCAGTCCCTGCTTACGCTCCTCATTCTCTTCACCTAAGATCTTGGTCTCATGGTAGAAGTGGTTGAACGCATTGGCAAGATCGTAAATATAGGCACATACCTTATGGGGTGCCAGTTCTTCTCCAGCGGTAGCGATCATGGTATTGAACTGTGCCAGTTCCATGGCAAGCTCTTTCTCGGACGCATTACCGGGCTGCTGTAATTTTACAGCGGTCAGGTCTCCGCCCTGCTCCTTGTATTTATTCAAAATAGACTTGATTCGCACAATGGTATACAGGATGTAGGGGCCGGTATCTCCCTCGAAGGAGGTGAAACGGTCGATATCAAAAACATAATCCTTGGATGCCTGATTGGACAGATCACCGTATTTTAACGCGGAGATAGCTACCACGTCCGCTACCTTTCTCGCCTCGGCATCTTCCATATCGCGGCCTTCCTTGATCTTTTTGTACATCTCATCCTGGGTATCCTTGATCAGGTTCTCGAGACGCATAACACCGCCCTGTCTGGTCTTGAAGGGTTTGCCATCCTTGCCGTTCATGGTACCGAAGCCCAAGAACTTCAGCTCGGTCTCGGGTTCTACCAATTTCGTCTTGCGGGCACAGCGGAATACCTGCTCGAAGTACAATTCCTGACGCTTGTCCACCACGTAGATCAGCTCGTCGGGATGATACAGCTTCATACGCTCCATAATAGTAGCCAGGTCTGTGGTATTGTACAGAGAGGCCCCGTCGGACTTTAAGATCATGCAGGGAGGGATCTCCTTGGTGTCGGTATCTTCCTTGACATCCACTACCAACGCACCCTCACTTAAGTGTGCATAGCCGTTGTCCTTCATATAAGCGACCATCTCCGGGATGATGTCATGGACATCGCTCTCTCCCTTCCACAGATCGAATTCTACGTTTAATTTGGAATAATTCTTCTTCAGGTCGTTCACAGACACATTGATAATGTGCTTCCACAGAGCACGATATCCTCTGACACCGCTCTGTAATTTGAAGGTTGCTTCCATGGCCTTTGCCTTGTACTCGGGATCTTCCTTGGACTTGGCGCTGGCTGCGGGATAGATTTCCTCCAGTTCACTGATGGTAAACGGAGCTTCCTCGGGATATTCCCCGGCGTAGTTCTCATCAAAATATACCAGTTCCGGCTGTCTCTCCTGTAAACCGGTGATGACCAGACCCATCTGTAATCCCCAGTCACCCAGATGCACATCACCGATAACCTCATGTCCCACATAGCGGCTGATGCGTTTTACGCTCTCACCGATCACTGCGGAACGTAAATGTCCCACATGCAGAGGTTTTGCCACGTTGGGGCCGCCGTAGTCGATAATGATCTTCTTGGGATGTTCGGGCTTCTCCAGACCGAATTTTTCATTTGCCTCCATGCCCTGTAAATAGGTGAGCAAAAATGCCTCACTGACCTTCAGGTTCAGGAATCCGGGGGCTACTGCCACCACTTCGGAAAATACCTTGCTGTCTTTTAACTGCTCTGCCACGTCGTTTGCGATCATGATGGGGGCTTTTTTATACAGCTTGGCTCCCGCCATGGCGCCGTTACACTGATATTCGCACAGGTCAGGACGGTTGGAAAGCATTACTTTTCCTAAGCTTCCGTCATAGCCTGCTGCGGTAAATGCCTGCTGCATTTCCTCTGTCAGCATTTCTAAAAATTTCTTCATGTCAGTCAATCCTCATACCTTTCAGTAATCTGCCGGTATTCCGTTACTTCCTGTAATGTACCGGAATATCTTGTGCAGTCACAATTTCTATCTCTCACGCTTCTGCGCTGTTTTCAATATTTCTACTATATCCTAAAATTCCTCATCCCGCAAGACGCAATTACGCATTTGCAATCTGTGCTTCCCGCTCCGCCTTGGAAAAGGCACAGCCGCAGTAATTCTGCCGGTACAGCTCATACTCTGCGGACAGTTCGATGGATCTCTTATACCCGTTCTTTTTCTTGAAATCCGAGGGCAGCCAGGGGATACCATATTCCCCGGACAGTGCCTGCCCGATCTCATTGATCTTCGCCGCATTTTTCAGAGGGCTGATGGTCAGGGTCGTGGCAAAATAGTCATAACCGCCATCTGCCGCCAGCTCCGCAGTCCTGCGCAGCCGCAGGTCGAAGCAGCGAAAACACCTCTCTCCCCCTTCGGGACAGTTCTCGTAGCCCTTCGCCATCTCATAAAAACGCTCCGGTTCATAATCTCCCTCCACGATGTCGATGGGCCATCCCTTTTCTTCTTTATTATAAGCTGCGATCAGACGCTTCTGCTCCGCCACACGCTTTCGATATTCTTCCGAAAAGGAAATGTTGGGATTGTAATAAAATACCGTGATCAAAAAATAACGGCACAGATATTCCAGACAATAACTGCTGCACGGTGCACAGCAGCTATGCAGAAACAGGCGGGACGGTCGGTAATCCGACGCTGCCTCGCCCTTCTCCTGTAAGGTATTTAAAATTTTCTCTAATTCTTTCTGATAATTTACCTGATTCATACGGTTCTCTTTTCATTTATACTCTAGCATTACGCTCATTATAGCATATTTTTTTAGAGATGCCGCAATCATTTTTTCGAAAGATCCTCCGCTACGACAGACTGATCATCCACTTCTTTTAAAATACATTCTACCACCTACAACAGATAAAATCCGGCGCTGCCCCCGGGCACAGTAACCTTTCCGCCTGCAAATGCAGCTTCCCCGCCGAAGGTATACAAAGCTTCCTTTACCGCATAGTCTCCGTCGAATCTGGCCTCTCTGTCCGCGGGATTGATAATGACCAGAATCTTCTCCTTGTCATCACTGCGCAGGTAGGCCAACGGATACTGGTCAGCCTCGGCATAGACGAATTCAATCTCTCCACGGCTCTGCAATGCGCTGTGCGCCTGACGGATGTTAATTAATTTCTGAATCTCATGATACAGGGAATCCGGATCTGCCATCTGCGCCTCCACCGTGGGACGGTCAGTGGCTTCATCCTGTTTGACATAAAGCTTTTCCTTCGGTGCCGCACTGAAACCGGCGTTGGTGGTATGATCCCACTGCATGGGCGAGCGGGAACCGGTGCGTCCGTAACCGCCCTCTACGGAGTGCAGATTTTCCACATAGCGCATACCAATCTCATCACCGTAATACAGGAACGGTGCACCTGGCATGGACAGCAGGAATGCAAATGCCACCTTTAATTCCTCCCCATGAATGCTTCTCGCCAGACGATCCATATCATGGTTGCCGGAGGGAATACAGATCAGACCCTTGCGCTGTGCCTTTTCATAGTTTTCCTTGTATTTCTCTACGAAGGCTGCCACATCGCCTTTACCTCTTCCGGAGAAGAAAGGCTCTTCGCAGCGGAACAGATCGTTATAATGAGACGGTCCAAAATGAAGTAAAAAGTCCATATGGAAGCCGCCCTGCAGGGACTTGTCCGGTTCTCCCCATTCGGATACCAGCACTGCCTCGGGGAACTCTGCATCCAGGAACGCTCTTACCTTTCTCCACAGAGCAATGTTTCCCTTGCTGTCCTCATCATTTTTTACCAGAGAACCTGCCATATCCACACGGAAGCCGTCACAGCCCATGCCGATCCAGAACCGCATGACATTTTCCATCTCTGCAAGCGTTGCCTTAGGACCCGGATCATCGGGATCCTGCTGCCAGTCCTGTGTCTTTTTATAAAATCCGTAATTGAGTGCCGGCTGGTGTGCGAAAAAGTTCACGATCACTGAGCCCTCTCTCTCGGAGATACCGCACAGACTTCCCATGTTTTCCAGCTGTCCCCAGGTGCTGTCGGTCCAGATATAACGATCAGTAAATTCATTACGATCTGCCTTACAGGACTCCTTAAACCAGGGATGTGCCACAGATGTATGTCCCGGCACCAGGTCTAACAGGATATGCATATTCCGTTTGTGTACTTCGTTAAACAGACGCTTCAGGTCCGCATTGGTGCCGTATCTGGGAGCTGCCTGATAGTAGTCCGCCACATCATAGCCTGCGTCTCCGAAGGGGGATGCAAAACAGGGATTCATCCAGATCGCATTACATCCCAGTTCCTTAATATAATCCAGTTTTTCTATGATACCCTGAAAATCACCGATACCGTCACCATTGGTATCCAGAAAAGACTGGGGATAGATTTCATAAAAGATTGCATTATCAAGCCATTTTGCCATAGTGTACTCCTTCCTGTATGCTTTATTTTTATTATAAAAACGTTTTCCGTATTCTTTCTTTTACCATATCACAGAATGGCTACTTGTACAACTGCGAAAAACCATCTATAATAAAGTAGCTTGATGCCCCGATATGCGAATAGCACAAAACAATCCGCAGGCATCCAACTAGGATAAAATAAGAACGAGGTCTATCATGTTAACACAAAAAGTAAGCACCATCGATGAACTCCTGCAGTTCGTCAGTACGTTACGCCAAAAGCACGGCGTCCGCCTCTGGTTCCGCGGGGAAGAGAACGCGGATCTGACTCTGATCCCTTCCATCCAGCGAAGCCAGAAAAGACTGGACTCCGAACGCTATATTGCCAATGATTTCTATATCCGGGCGAGACAGATCCTGGACAATCCTCCCGACAAACACAATTACGCCGGCTGGGTCTCCCTGATGCAGCACTACGGTCTGCCCACGAGAATGTTAGACTGGACCCAGTCTCCCCTGATCGCCGTATTTTTCGCAACGGAGACTTACCGGGAGACTCCGGACACCGATGCCTGCGTCTGGGTACTGACACCGGGTCTGTTGAACGAGAAGGAAGGCTTCGGCAACTGCATCTATCCCATTGATGCGGACACCACCCAGGAAATGCTGCTGCCCGCCTTCAAACACAACCACCACAATCCGGAATTGAAAAACAAGATTCTGGCTTGCAGCTCCACGGAAAACAACCTCCGCATGTACTCCCAGTACTCCAACTTCACCGTACATAACTCTCTGGAACGTCTGGAAGACATCTGCGATGAAAATATGCTGTATAAGATCATTATTCCCTCCGGGCGGAAACAATACTTTATAGAAAGCCTGCGGGTATTCGGCATCTCCGAAAGCTTCGTATACCCCGACCTGGATCATATATCCAGCGATTTGAAGGACTCCTATGGGATTTAGATTCATTTGCTACAAATCGCTGTGGGATTTTGAAAGATTCCTATGGAATCTGAAAATCATTTGCGATTTTGAAGGACTCCTATGGGATTTAGTTTTAGCTTCATTATAAGAAAGGAAATATACACATGAAAATCGTATTACAGCATCTGACCAAGAAATTCCCCGCCCGCGGTCCTGTCCGCGGCAGGAAGAACCGCGAGGATGTCATTGCCGTGAATGACTTCGACTTCGAGATTCCCGACGGCAAGCTGATCGGACTCTTAGGTCCCTCCGGCTGTGGCAAAAGTACTGCCCTGAATCTGATCTGCGGTCTGCTGAAACCCACCGAGGGCAAGATCTTTTTCGGCGAAGATGATGTCACCGGACTTCCGCCCGAGAACCGCGGTGTCGGCATGGTGTTCCAGAACTATGCCCTCTACCCCCACCTCACTGTGGAAAAAAACATTCAGTTCCCTCTGGAGAATCTGAAGGGTGCTGACAAGCTTTCCAAAGAAGAGATGAGTAAGCGCGTGCTGGAAGCGGCAAAGCTGGTACAGATCGATCACCTGTTAGAGCGCAAACCCAATGAGCTCTCCGGCGGTCAGCAGCAGCGTGTTGCCATCGCCAGAGCCTTAGTCAAGCTGCCTCGCGTTCTTCTTTTGGACGAGCCTCTCTCCAATCTGGATGCCAGACTCCGTCTCCAGACCAGAGAAGAGATCCGCCGGATCCAGCAGGAGACGCAGATCACCACCATCTTCGTTACCCACGATCAGGACGAAGCCATGAGCATCTCCGATATGATCGTCGTGATGAAGGACGGTATCGTACAGCAGATCGGCAAGCCCCAAAACGTATATGATGATCCCGTGAATCTGTTCGTTGCAAAGTTCCTCGGCACACCTCCCATCAATGTATTTTCCGGTGAGGTAAAAAATGAGCAGTTATATATTGGCTCCGAAGCTGTCCTGTCCACTCCAGGAGTATCGGATCAGCCCGTGCATGTCGGCATCCGCCCGGAAGGCTTCATCTTAAAAGAGGACGGACCGCTCTCCTGCGATCTGGTACGTCTGGAGGTCATGGGCCGGGATGTGAGCATTGTTTCCACCCATGAGAAGTCCCAGAATGTTACCATCCGTTCCATCATTGATGCGGACAAAGGGAAATCTCTTCCCACCGGAAAAGTGCATTTCGGCTTAAAGCCCGCAAAAGTATTCCTCTTTTGCACCGACACCGAAGAACGCATCCGTTTTTAATATTTTATCCGATTTTGCAGTCCGGCGGTATTCATGGGCTGCAGAAAGAATTGAGGTTTCTTATGGAAAAACAAAATATGAAAGCCTGGCTCTATCTATTGCCGGCATTCCTGTTTCTGGGTGCTTTTATGATCTATCCTCTTATCGACGTATTCGTGTACTCCTTTGAAGAGGGTTACAATTCTGCATCCCAGACCTTTTACGGCATAGGCATGTACAATTACTCCTATGTGCTCCACGATCCGTACTTTTTACAGGCATTGAAAAATACCTTTATTCTGGTCATCATCACCGTTCCGGTCTCCACCGGACTGGCGCTTTTGATCTCCGCCGCCCTAAGCTCCATCAAACCGCTGCGGGATCTGTTCCAGACCATATTTTTCCTGCCCTATGTGACCAATACTCTGGCGGTCGGTCTGGTCTTCATGATTCTTTTCAAAAAAACTCCTTACTCCGACGGTCTGATCAATCTACTGATCCAGTTTTTCGGCGGCAGCTCCGTGGATTTCATCGATGGACCCTACTGGGCGAAAATGTTCGTGCTGTGCTTTTACACCATCTGGATCGTTATGCCTTTTAAGATCCTGATCCTGACCAGTGCTCTCGCCAGTGTGAACCCCATGTACTACAATGCGGCAAGAGTAGACGGCACTTCCCGTTTCCGGATGTTCACGAAGATCACACTGCCCATGATCTCTCCCATGGTATTCTACCTGATCATCACCGGCTTTATCGGTGCATTCAAGGCATACAGTGATGCCGTGGCGCTCTTCGGCACGAACCTAAATGCTGCAGAGATGAATACCATCGTCGGTTACGTCTACGACATGCTCTACGGCGACAGCGGCGGATATCCTTCCTATGCTTCCGCCGCGGCGATCCTGCTGTTTGCCATCGTCCTGACCATCACCTGCATTAATCTGCTGGTCAGCAAAAAGCATGTCCACTATGTATAGGAAAGGAGGTCTTTGTGATGTCTGATGTTACATCTGATTATAAAAAACAAGAAAAGCGCACCCGGATCTGCGGCAATATCCGTAATGGGATCGTCTACTTTTTTCTGTGTCTGTGGGCGCTGATCGTGCTGTTCCCTTTTTACTGGATGGTACTGACCTCCGTAAAAAGCTACGGCTCCTATAATGCGGAATATATTCCGAAGTTTTTCACTCTGTCTCCCACTCTGCAGAACTACGTGGACGCTTTTACCACTGTTTCTCTGGGAAGATACCTGTGGAACACTTTGTTTTTCACTGTGGTCACCACTGCCATCATGTTGGTGGTCATCACCCTGGCGGCCTTCGCGTTTGCAAGGTTAAAATTTGCCGGAAAAGATCTGATCTTTACGTTATTTTTATCCCTGATGATGATTCCGAACGAGCTGGTGGTCATTACGAATTTCACCACTATCACGAACCTGGATCTGCGTAATACCTTCACCGGCCTGATCCTGCCTTCCGTGACCAGCGTATTTTATATCTATCTGCTGCGGGAGAATTTCGCACAGATTCCGGACGAGCTGTATTATGCCGCCAAGGTGGACGGTACTTCCGATCTGCGGTATCTGCGCAAGGTCATGGTGCCCATCTGCAAACCCACGCTGATCACCATCGTGATCCTGAAGGTTATTGAATGCTGGAACTCCTATGTGTGGCCCAGACTGATCACCGATGATCCGGATTACTATCTGGTATCCAATGGTATTCAGGAGATCCGTGAGAATGGTTTCGGCAGAGAGAATATCCCCGCCATGATGGCTGCGGTGGTCGTGATCTCCGTTCCTCTGGTGGTGTTGTTCCTCGTATTCCGTAAAAAAGTCATGGCAGGCGTTGCCAGAGGAGGTACCAAAGGATGAGTCGATTTAGCAAAAAGCTGGCACTCTTATGTGCCCTGGGCGGGCTGTCCCTGTCTCTGACCGGCTGCCATGGTTCCAAGGGGCTGCCGGAATTCACTGTTCCGGAGGAATTCGATACTTCCAGGAACTATGAGATCACCTTCTGGGCGAAAAACGATACCAACAAGACCCAGACGGAAATCTACAAAAAAGCCATTGCGGATTTTGAAGCCCTGTATCCCAATATCACGGTGAACCTGAATCTATACACGGATTACGGCAAGATTTACAACGATGTCATTACCAATATTTCCACCAATACGACACCCAATGTCTGCATCACCTACCCGGATCACATTGCCACCTACCTCACCGGACAGAACACCGTAGTTCCTCTGGATGACCTGTTTGCTGATGAGAAATACGGTTTGGGCGGTACACAGCTTGCCTATGACGGTCCTACCAGAGAAGAAGTCATTCCGCAGTTTTTGAATGAATGCTCCATCGACGGTCATTTCTATGCCGTACCCTACATGCGTTCCACCGAAGCCTGCTACGTGAATAAGACCTACGTGGAAAATCTTGGATATACTCTGCCGGATGTACTGACCTGGGATTTCATCTGGGAGGTCTCCGAGGCTGCCACCGCTCAAAATGCGGACGGCACCTATGTAGTCAACGGGCAGAATGTACTGATCCCGTTTATCTATAAGTCCACCGATAACATGATGATCCAGATGTTAAAGCAAAAGGACGCGGGATATTCCACAGCTGACGGCAGCATTGAACTTTTCAACGATACCACCACGGATCTTTTGTATGGTATTGCCGGGCATGTAAAAAGCGGTGCCTTTTCCACCTTCAAGATTTCCGGTTATCCTGCGAACTTCCTGAATGCCGGGCAATGTATTTTCGCCATTGATTCCACCGCCGGAGCCACCTGGATGGGTACGGACGCTCCGCTGTCGGATATCAGCGAGGATTCTCTGGTGCAGTTTGAGACCGCCGTGCGGATGATTCCCCAGTTTGACCCGGAGCATCCCGAAATGATCTCCCAGGGTCCTTCCGTCTGCGTCTTCAATAAATCAGACTCCCAGGAAGTACTGGCATCCTGGCTGTTTGCCCAGTATCTGCTCACCAACGATGTGCAGATCGCTTATTCCGAGACAGAAGGCTATGTACCTGTAACCTCTAAAGCACAGAACTCCGCAGAGTATCAGGAGTATCTGTCCGAATGCGGTGCGGATAACGGTACACATTATGCAGTGAAGATTGAAGCTTCCAAACTACTTTTGGATCATGTGGACAATACTTTTGTCACACCGGTATTTAACGGTTCCGCATCCTTACGTGACGCTTCCGGACAGTTGATTGAAAACGTAGTGAAGTCCACCCGCAGAAAAGAAACTGTGGACGATGCCTACATCCAAAAGCTTTACAGCGATGTGGAGAGCCTGTACCGTCTCGGTCAGGGAAGTGATGCCTCCTTCGGTAAAAAGGAACTGGGTGCCATGCCCCGGGCTTCCGTGATCCTGTTAAGCACACTTGCAGTCACCTGGATTCTGATTCTCCTGTATGTAGGGCGAGAATATTTAAAAAACAGAAAAAAGTAATTTTTCAGCCCCATTCGTAAGATAGCTTCTGATGGTATTTCTCCTGCGGATGGGGCTCTTTTTGCAAAAAGCCTTGATTTATCTTGTGTTTCAGGTATAATGGAACTGTTCGGTGTCTGAGCGCACCGGATAAATTGAGGAGATGTCTGTGTATCTGCACAGACCCATATGCGCCAAAAAGCGCAGGAATGGAGGATTATTATGAAAAAGAAGACACTTGCATTAACCATGGCTATGGCTCTGGTTCTGTCTCTCGCTGCATGTGGAAACAGCAATGCAGACGTTGCTGCTGAATCTACCGCTGCTGCCACCACTGAGGCTACTACCGAAGCTGCTACTACCGAAGCTGCTACAGAAGCTTCTACCGAGGCTGCTGAAGCTGTTGCTGATGAGAAGTCCGAGGGTGTTATGACCTATGAAGAGTACATGGCTGCTGATCTCGATTCCGAAGTTGTGATCGAGGCTTATGTTCAGGCTAAACAGTCCTGGTGGGAAGACAAGGCTACCCTGTACACCCAGGATCAGGACGGTGCTTACTTCATTTATAATGCCGCATGTTCCGAAGAGGATTATGCAAAGCTGGTACCCGGTACCAAGATCAAAGTAACCGGTTATAAGACCGAGTGGTCCGGTGAAGTAGAGATCGCTGAAGGTGCTACCTTCGAGATCGAAGAGGGCAGCTACATTGCTCCCGTTACCGATGTGACCGATCTGTTAGGTACCGATGATCTGATCAACTACCAGAACCAGTTCGTAGCTTTCAAGGGCATGACCGTAGAAGCTGCTGGTCAGGATGCTGACGGCAATGACGTTGCTTTCCTGTACAACTGGGACGGTTCCGGCGAAGACGGTAACGACCTGTACTTCAACGTATCTCTGAATGGTCACACCTATACCTTCACCGTTGAGTCTTATCTGTGCGACAACACCACCGATGTTTACAATGCTGTAAAGAACTTAAAGATCGGTGACACTGTTGATATGGAAGGCTTCCTGTACTGGTACGAAGGTGTGAACCCTCACATCACTTCCGTAACTGTGAAGTAATTTCATCTGGTGAAAATCTTATTAAAATAAAAGAGTTGTCCTCATTATGAGGGCAGCTCTTTTTTTACTCTGCCTGTCTGAATTCTTCCGTTGCCTGCTGTATGGCATCGTAATACACCAAAACCTCCGGCGTCGAAATCATCTCTCGCATGTGCTGCAATTCTGTCTGCCAGTCGGACCTGTAGAGACAGTTTAATTATCTTCTGCTCTCCCACCATTGTTTTGCAATCTGGAAGCCCTCCATAGGGACGCAGAACCTTTGGTCTCTGGGCGGCTGCAATGCGGTGTCCAGTTCCTCCATATCGAACCACTCCACACTCTCCACTTCCTCTTTTTGCAGGGTAAGCTTTTTAGCATCTACAGGCTTGGTGTACATGTAGACGAATGCCACTTCATTGTCCCGGAACATTTTTCCATAGAATTCTTTTTCGTATTGAATATCAAAACATCCGGCGAATGTAAGATCCTCCTTTGCTGCCCGGATTCCCAGTTCTTCGTGAAGTTCCCGGATTGCGGACTCTTCCGGCTCGTCCCCCGCCTGAATATGCCCGGCAGAAGAGGTATCGAACCGCCCCGGAAAACTGTCTTTCTCAGCGGAGCGCTTCTGCAATAACAGCTGGGCTTTTCCGTCCTGTTCCCTCACGATCCAGATATGGGCGGTTCTGTGGCGGACACCTTTTTCATGCGCCTGTGTGCGTTCTATGGTCTCCCCTATGGGAATTCCTTTTTCATCTACGATGTCAAATATTTCCATGGTGTTATGGCTCCTTTGTGTTTCTTTGCGGTTCTTTGGGTCACTTTGTATTTCTTTATATTTCTGTGTTAATGCATCTGTACTACGATCGTGCTGAGTTCTGCTCCGCTATCGTCGCTCCTTCGATGGTCTTTGCGATGATGGCCGCGGCGATAACGATAACTACCGCCTTTCCCTTCTCAGGTCTAATACCATCAGATCAAAATCATAATATGTTCCGTCCATCTTATAATACGCCGGTGAGGTCCCTATTTTCCGGAAGCCATATTTCTCATAGACATGAATAGCGCGTATATTATCGCTTCGGACTTCCAGATTGATCAGTTCTATCGCATGTTCTTTAGCATACATAATGCATTTCTGTAACAGCGCACTACCAATTCCCCGCCCCCATTCCGACTTGACCACAGAGATTCCGAATTCGGCGCGGTGGCTCATCCTTCTGGAGAATCCGCTTAGGCTGGCATCTCCGATGATCTCTCCTTTTTTCCATACCACATAGAGAACGGAATGTTCCTCCTTATTTATATTCTGTATAAATTTCTCTTCCTCTTCTATCGAAATAGGAAGCCCTTCTTTTCCAAAGGACAGATAATCTGTCTCTCCACCTACCTGTGCTAAATATGCGATGATCTTCTCCGCATCTTTCGGCGTAGCTTCTCTGATATCAAATTCTTCCATAACTGACTCCTCTTCGCAAGGTTACAAATTTTATTCATAATCAAAGATAGTCTTGGACTGAATAGCGTCCCCGTATTTTGCCTTCCATTCCTGATGAGCTGCGGAAGCATCGTATACAGGCAGCGCCTCCGGATCCATCTCCATCTCGATCATCAGGTCATGCCGGTTCAGTCTCGGCGTCACATTTTCATAAATGTTCACTGTATGGACGCCTTCGATCTGCTGCGTCCGATCGAAGATTTCCCGGATATCCGCAAGCATCTCTCTACTCGCCTCGCTTTCCCTGGCCCATACATTTTCTTTAAACTTTACAATGATCAGGTGCTTCATTTTGCATATCCCCCTTATCTTACTATTGCTGATATGTTTTATCCTATCACGGCATTGCCTCTGCTACAACCAAAATATTCCTGCAAAATCATTTCTACTTTGTCTGCACTCAAGGGATACTGTTTTGTTTCATATGTAAGAATGAGGTTTACGGATGGAATGATACCATGTTGACAATATAATTTTATTTTGTCGCAGGCATGTTTGCAATAATCCGGGTTATCCATCATTCCAAAATGCTCCCAGTAAAAATATTGTCCTGTGATTGGATGTCGTATCATAAAATCAGGATATAAAATAATTCCATCCAAAACTAATTTTTCTTCATAATGAAACGGTATTTTATTTTGAAACAGCATTCTGTCAATAATTGCTTCTGATTTAGACCGTAGCATTTTCCCATGAGTTCCCAGTACCAATAGGTCTTCCGGATGTTTTGTACTTTTTTCATATGGTTCCTCCTGCCACCGCTCCAGTTCCCTGTTTAGTGGTCTAAAATTCTTAGCCAGCAATCTTCCATACTCCGGATGATTTAATAAATATTCTGAACTTACTTTAATCTTGTCTGTTTTTCTCAAATAAGCTTTCCATCCAGCAGCTTCGCTCTCCAATTCCTTTTTCCTACATTCATAATATTTCTTCAATGCCAACATTTCCGCCTGATTTCTTTCGGTTTTAGGAAGATAGCGTAGTCCATTTTCCTCCTTTATTTTCCATTTATAGCGCTTTTCATTTTTGAAGCATTGAAGTTCTCCCTGGGGAAACTTTTTCTCCACTTTTCTTATTTTTTCCAGTTCCTTATTAATTTCCTCTATTCTGCTTTCTATGTTTTGGTCTGTAATCTTCACTTTTCCTCCTTCTGCTCCGATCCTATAGCTACCGTCGGGCATATTCTTATTTTTTCTTTTATTGTGCCCCGACATTGCGGCTTCCCCGGGGCTTATCCTGACTTTTTCTTCTGTCACGCCCCGCCACTGCGTCTTCCCCGGGGCTTATCCTGACTTTTTCTTCTGTCGCGCCCCGACTTTGCGGCTTCCCCGGGGCTTATCCTGACTTTTCATTCTATTTAGCCCTGACCTCGCAATTCCTGCAGCACTTATTTCCGCCTCAGGTACCCACGCAGGCGATTCCCATGAGAATCGACATTCACTGTCAGGGCTCCGTAGTCCATGGTGCCATACCAGGGCACCCGGGCGTCCTCTAATCGCTGCAGCGTCTCGACATGGGGATGTCCATAGGAATTGTTGCGGCCACAGGATATGATCGCGGTGGCAGGACTGGCGGTGGTAAGGAACTCAGTGCCGGTGGAATAGCCGGAGCCATGATGAGCTACCTTCAGTATATCTACCCTGAACTTCCTCTGTCCGTGCTGTTCCTGCAATCTCCTGGTTGTCTGTAGCGACTGCGATTCTTGTAGCGACTGCGATTCCTGTAGCGACCAGGATTCCTGCAGCGGCCTGGATTCCTGTAGCGACTGCGATTCCTGCAGCGACCGGGATTCCTGCAGCGACTGCGATTCCTGCAACGCCTGCAATTTCTGCGTCAATTGCCGTTCCCCTTCTCCTTCCACATCCCCTGTCAGAAGAATGCTGATCTTCCCAATGGCAGATGCCCCACTTGCGTCATTGGCTTTCCTGTCGTCTATTGCTTCCTGCTTCATCTTCTTCGCAAATACCTCCACATAAAAGCATTCCGAATAGGCGTTGGCATCTGCAAGGGTCGTATTCTCCTCCGGGTGCAGACACAACAACCTAAGTTGACTGTCTCTGATCTCATCGCCGCATTTTATGTAGCTTACCGGTATCCCGGCATCCTCCGCCGCTGCAAGCAGCTGCTCAAAGGTTTCCCTGCGCTCCGACTCTCGGATCGCTGGTAGGAACAACTGCTCCGCAGTAATCCCCCATTCCTCACCGTTCTCCATCAATTCCAATACTCCATTCATATGGTCTTCATCAGGGTGGGAAACAAATACGCCGCGAAGAGATGAGATGCCACGGCTCTTGAGATAAGGCTTCAGCACATATTCACCGATGTTCTTCCGGCTGGTGCTGCCACAGTCGAAAAGATAGGCTCCCTGCCCAGTCTCCACCACGATGCCGTCGCCCTGCCCCACGTCCAGGAAAGTCACGCGACTCCCACAATCAAAATTTCCTGTGAGCAAACCAATCAATAATCCTAGGATCATCACAGCTGCGGTCAGGTGCAGAACTCTGTTCCTATGCATCATCTCTCCCTTACAATCCCTTTTTCTATTCCTGATGCTTTCATCCGCTCCTCTCGTTATAAGACACCATGGGGTTCTCGCAGAATGCAGCCTGTCTCCCGGAATATTTTCCTCCCCATACGTTTCCCGTTTCTTCCATGCTTCCACATATTTTCTGCCGAAGACCAGCAGAAATATCCCGGCATAATAACAAGCAATCTGCCATCTCTCAGGCTGCCCCACACACCATACTGCTCCCGGCAGTTCTCCGAATCTTTCACAGATCCACTCATACCACCACAGGATCAGACAATCCACCGTCCCCACAATACCAAGTCCCGGAATCAACGATAGGATTCCTCCCGCCACTACCGCACTCATAAATGGCAGCACCAACAGATTCAACAGCACCGAATAGAGCGGGATCTCATAGAAAAACCATAACTGTACGGGCAGTGTAAACAGGATGACTCCCACACTGGCAGCAAAGCCTCCTTTGACCACAGACACCATACGGCGAATTTCTTCATACGCCACCTTGCGCCAGCCTTCCCGGTACTTGTTTCTCTCATAGGCGGAATCCCCCAGAATATCTGCCACGGTACGAAGCCATGTCGATATCCCTTTGACTTCTGACTCCGCATCTGCATCCCTTTCCCAACAGCCCCCGGAAAACACCGGCGTCAGAATGCAGATCCCCAGCACCGCTCCGAAGGACATTAAAAAGCTCACATCAAAAAGTCGCTCCGGTTCCTGTAAGACAAGCAATAATGCCATCAGTCCCAGCCCTGTCAACATGTCATAAGTCCTGCCCACAAATATTCCGAGCATCTGCAACAGATACATTCCGATGGCACGGCTGGCAGACACACTCATGCCCACCATCACACCATATATAAGAAGCAGCATTGCACCACCCACTGCTGCCGCCCTGACAGGTAACCCCAGTCTCTTAAGCAACCGGTATACCCCCATTCCAAGCAGAGTAATATGTAATCCCGAAATACTTAAGATATGGGCAATTCCGTTTTTCTGATACAGCGCCTTTACCTCAGCGTCCAGTTCCTCCTTCTCCCCAAGCAGCAATGTCTGCATAACGGAGGCTTCTTTCGCAGGAAAAACTTCTGCAAGCCTGTCATGCAATACCTGCCGGAATCCATACAGTTTTTCCCGCAAAAAGCTGTACTTTTCCCCTGCGGCCAGAATCTGTGCCTTCCGTACTCTGCCGCCAATACCCTTGGCCGCATAGTATGCCTGCGCATCAAATTCTCCAGGATTGGTCGCGGTCGAAAACAAAGCAAAAGTCCCTTCCAGAACGATCTGTTGCCCGATCTTAAGGGTTTTCTCTTCTTCGGTTACAGCACCTGCAGTGATCATTGCCGTTTTCATATTTTCCAGTTCACATTGTAATTTTCCAGAATAGGAATATTCTTGATCGTTTTGAATAATAGAAATTGATTTTAGAATAATTTCTTCAGAACTTCTTGTGTCTATCCGTCCCGTGATCTTCACCGGACTTCCGTCAGGCGGCAGGCCGGTATCTTCACCGGCTCCCACCCCTGCCAGTATTCTTATTATTGCGATTATTGTCACGAGACACAAACACACTGTAAAAAGTGGTCGTCTCATTAAATTCCTTTCTGCATACGTCTTACGCGCCTGCACCACAGAACGGACTGTCTCTGCGATTAAACGCAAAGCAATCCATATCCGTAACTATTTACTGTTCCAATGTCGTAACATAATCCAGGTTTCTTTCAAACGTGGAATTGCTGAAAGTAGGCGGCACTTCGCCATTGACCAGAATCTGTACTTTATTGATATTGTCAAGTTCTACCAGCGAATTCACGATAGAGTAAACTGCCACTTCCGTGGATACGTTATTTATCACCGTGAGGAAATTGGAATCCAGATTTACATAACAGATTCCATCCTTAGTCAGAATATTGACGATCTTCGTCTCCGGATTGATTACCGGATATAATCCCTCGATCTGTCCGCTGGGACCGGCGATCAGCTCTTCCACTACAAAACGCTCCAGAGGTGTATTGGTGGAATAATGCTTTTCTCTGTATGAAGCGATCAGTTTATCCCCAGCCGCATTGGCAAAATACAGCTTTACCTTCACCAGTTCGTAGGTATTGATCTCGTTACCGTCATTATTGATGAACTGATCGGCATTCATCCAGCCTACCATCTCCCCGGCATTATCGTACAACTGGCTGTCCTCTACGGTAATGCCCACATACTTCACATTGGGCAGCTGCGTAAGCGTTCTTACGATGGCCGCACGCACCAGCACCTCCGTGGTGGGAGACAGTTCCGAATACGCCTTGTCTACGTTGATCAGTAGTTTTCCATCTTCTACTTCATAATCCAGGACCCGGAATCCCATATCCAAAGGTGCCTTATATTCCAGCTTTTCCGGAGTTGTCGAGAGATACCTCATGGTCTCATCCAACTGTTCGTCCAAAGTCTTCGTGTTCAGATACTGTTCATGTACCTCAACCTTCGTCTCCGCTGTATTGATATAATACATGGACATTTTCTTCCCGGTCTGGGGTTCTGGCGAACCACACCCAGTCAACAAAAACGACAACAGCAATATTCCTGTCATCATATAACTTACTATTTTCTTCATAATTCACAGTCCTTCTAAGACGCTATATACATTAGCGGAATCTTCACCAGGAAACAGGATCCCTGTCCTTCTGTACTGGTCACCGTAAGGGATCCTTTGTGCATCAGCACCGCACTCTTCGTGATCGCCAGCCCCAGTCCGGTTCCTCCGATCTCTCTGGAATGGGACTTGTCCACACGATAAAAACGCTCGCAGATGTGTGCCAGGGATTCCTCCGGAATACCGATCCCGGAATCGCTGACTTCAAAAGTAAAATACTGGTGATCCGCATCCAGTACCACCTTTACCCAGCCATGATCCTTGTTGTATTTGATGGCATTTTCTACCAGATTCGTCATGATCAGCGTCATCTTGACCTCATCAACTTCCGCTACTACGGGTCGAACGCTCTCAAATACGACTTCCACATCTTTTTTCCGGGCGATAGGACGCAGTCTTTTCAGGATCAATTCTGTCAGATCATTGATATTCAATGATACAATGTTCAGGTCCTGTACCTTTTTATCCATCTTCACCAGTGCCAACAGGTCCGTGATGATCTGATTCTCTCTATCGATTTCGGATGTAATGTCTTCCATGAACTCACGATACAGCTCCGCAGGAGCGTCGTCCTGTGCCAGCAGGGAATCCGCCAGTACTTTGATGGATGTCATGGGTGTCTTCAGTTCGTGGGACACATTAGCTACAAATTCCTGTCTCGAGTCGTCCAGTGCTTTCATGCGCTTCAACAGTTGGTTAAAAGCATCCACGATATGTACCGTCTCCACATAATCAGGCACAGAGATGGTCTCATCACTGAATCCTTCCCTCACCGCATTGATCGCCTGGGTAACTCTGTTGAAAGGCATCGTCAGCACTCTGGACAGCAGAATTGCCAGCGCCAGGATTGCCACGATCATGATCACTTCCATGATATATGCCTTGCGGTTCAACACTTCCCTGGCATTTACAATACTGTCATTAGAAATACTGGTCAGCATGACACCTCGGATCGCATCGGGATTTTTTTTACCGTTCTCGTCCGTGGTATTGGCTGTGGTATCCATGATGGGAGTAGTCATCTCTATGTAACCGTGCTCCGGGTCGTAGTGAGAGATATTTTCCCCCTGAAAGCACTTAATGACTTCCTCGGAAATGATCGTCTTCCCCTCACTGATGCCGTAGGTATCTTTTTCCACCTTAAAGTTTTTGTTAATGATCATCACACGGCCTTCGTACAGATTGGACAGCATCTCCAGCTCCGCATTGATGACCTCTCGGGAATTGCCGGTATCCTCTCTGACGCCGTGGCTGCTCAAATAATTGTTGCTGACCAGGTGGTTCGCCAGGATCATCAACTGGTTCTGCACCACCGTGATCCGCTGTTCCACCGCCATATCCTCATAATTGCTTACGATACCGTGCCGCATGACAATACAGGGGACCAGTCCGATCACCAGAATCAGCAGGAAAATTCTTGCCCGCAGACTTCGCAGTTTGATCATGCTCTCCAGATTTTCCCATATCGTCGCGAATCGTTCTTTATTCCATTTCTTCACAATATAAAAACCTCATGTTCGTTCACTCAGCTCATGGACAGAATGCTTTGCCTGCAAGCAGTCACGCATTCTGTCCATGGCTGAGTTTATCATTAAAGTAGTACCCGACTCCCCACTTGGTATGGACGTATCTGGGTTCGCTGGGGCTCAATTCGATCTTCTCCCGCAGTCTTCGGATATGTACATCCACGGTGCGTACATCTCCGGGGTAGTCCGTACCCCACACGAGTTTTAACAGATTCTCTCTGCTGTATACCTTGTCCGGATTCAGCATCAGAAGCTCCAGTACCTCAAACTCTTTGGCCGTCAGGCCGATCTCTTTTCCCTGAATATAAGCTCTTCTGCCATCACGATCCAGCTTCAGATCTCCGCTCTCGAGAATACCGCCATTCTCTGCGGATGTCTTCTTCGGCTCCATGCGTCGCAGGATAGCTTTAATTCTCGCCTTAACCTCGAGAATATTGAAAGGCTTCGTTATGTAATCATCCGCACCATATTCCAGTCCCAGAATCTTATCCATATCATCGCCCTTGGCGGTCAACATGATCACCGGTACATTGGAGAATTCCCGGATCTGCTGACAGACTTCAAATCCTGTCAGTTTGGGAAGCATGACATCCAGCAATATGATGTCGTATTCCTTGTTATGTGCCATCTCCAGTGCTTCCTCTCCGTCATAGGCACAGTCCACTTCCATATTGTCCTGTTCCAGACTGAAACGGATTCCCTTTACGATCAGCTTCTCATCATCCACTACCAGCACTCTCTTGCCTGCCATCTTCCTTAACCTCTTTATTTTACCTTTCTATTCCCTGTGTGTGATATTCTCATTGCACCGTAATCCTATCACATAACTTATCATAAGCATTCTGTTTGATCCCGGACACCTTCATAATGTCCTCCTTCGTCTGAAAAGCACCGTTTTTCTCCCGGTAGCGCACAATATCCGCTGCCCTGGATGCTCCGATTCCCGGAAGCGTACACAATTCCTCTGCGGATGCCGTGTTGATGTTCACGAGTCCCTCTTCTGCCGCCTTCCCCGCAGCTTCCAGTTCTTCCGCCTCCGATGCTGTGGGAAAATACAATTTCTGTCCATCTGTCACGATTTCCGCCAGATTGACATAAAAAGGATCCGCCTCCGTTGTCATGCCCCCGGCCAGTTCCAATGCCTCCGCGGCTCTGCTGCCCTCCGGCACCTCCACGACTCCCGGTGTCCGCACCGCACCACAGACATAGACATACACCGTCTGCGGCTCGGCCACTCTGGTCTCTGCAGCCTGTTCCGCAGCTTCCAGCTCCGGGAATTCCGCAACGGATTCCCCGGGCGGAATCAGCACAATCGCCTCATCTGCTGTCCCACAGCCTGTCACAAATAACACGATGCATCCCAGCAAACCGATCAAACACCTATATTTTATTTTCGAAAAAAAATTAAAAACCATCATAGTCCCCTTCCTGTCGTTCACTCTCAGGGGATTGCCTCTCTATGCTGTCAACTTTCATTGTACTGGAATTATCCGGAATTTACAAGCCGTTTGTCAGCTTATTTCCACTTGAAAATTATGATACCTACGATTGCCACTGCCATGCCAACAGCCTTGCGCCACTCCCAGGGTTGCTTCTCCACACCGAACCATCCGAACAACTCGATGATATATGCCACAGCAAGCTGAGCGATCACAATGAGCATCACCGCTTTGGCCGGTCCCAGGGCATCCATGCTCCGAATCACCGTATAGGTAATAAAAGCACCGATGGCACCTCCAAGCAACATATATTTCGGCTCCACCTGCGCTATTTTCAGAAAGGAAGTCCGCTCCGTACACAGCCATGCTCCCAGGCATACCAGCAACGCCGTGAACTGTACAAATGCACTTGCGGTCCAGATACCGGAAGACTTTGTGACCTGGGTATTGAATACTCCCTGAATACTCATCAGCGCTCCGGAGACTAAAGCAATCAAAAAACCGATCATAGGATTCTACCACCTTTTCTTTTTAGTAGTAGTCTATCCCAGGACCGGTTCTTTCATTCCTGATTCGTCAATTCTCTGTATTTCCTAATTGCTGCGACATATTGTCCGCCAGCTGCTGCACCAGTGTTGTCACATCCTCGCCGTTCCACACCTTGGAAAACAGTACTTCCAGCTGCATCCAGAAATTCCCTGTCTCCAGCATTTTCGGAAGCGATACGCTGTCCGCATATTCATTGGCGAAAATCGTAAGTGCTCCATTATCCGCATTCTCCGCCGCATGAATGCTTGCAGGCATTTTACCGGAACGCTCATACAGTCCATCCGCATATTCTTCCGACAGATAAGCTGCAAAACGATCCGCAAGCTCCTTATGCTCCGAATAACCATTGATCACCGCCGCTCCGGTAACAGACAAGGATCTGCTCTGAAGTTCGGCACTGACATCCGGCATACGGGCAATTCCGTAGTTAAATGTAAGACTGCCGTCTGCTTTTGCATCCTCCAGCCGCTTTACCACATCCGTCGTTCCGATGGTGAACATGGTCTTGCCATCAATGAAGTCCTGGATCACGGAATCATAGGTCACGGTATCGGACTCAATGAAGAAGAACTGGTTCAGCGCCTTGTATACTTCCAGACACTGTATGGTCTCCGGATTGTTGATGTTGATATCATTTCTGTCATCACCGGGATCGCCGCCTACGATCATGTAATTACCCACGATCCAGTAGTTGTAAAAGATATTGTTCACATCCCATTTCATGACGCCTTCGACACCCTCCGGTGCATCGAATGTATCCGCAATGTTCAACAGATCGTCCACCGTAGAGGGAAGTGCCTTGGCGAAATACTGTTCCGCCAGCGCGTTGACCGCTGCTTCGTCCGCGGTAACCTGATCTGTGGTCTGATCCTCCGGAAGAGAATCTTCCTCGATGATCTCCTCACCTTCTCCTACCGGTTCGTCATTGTCACTGCTGCCGGACAGCTCTTTTTCCGCCTGTTGTGTCGCCCAGGTGCGGAGATAATCTTCATTGTATACCAGTGCACTGGTATCAAAATACACAGGATAACCAATGATTTTATCGTCATAAGTCACCGCTGCCAGTGCTGCCCGGGAAAAATGATCCGTATCGCAGATTCCCTCCGTATCCGGCACCTTTGTCGCCAGACCCGCCAGATATGCCTTCTCCAGGGAGTCACTGCTTAACAGATAGATATCCGGTATCTGAGCGGAATGCAATGTCTCCTGATTGACCGCTTCCAGATATTCACTGTCGGAAGTCAGCACCGGGATCACACGGACCTTGTTCTGTTCTCCGAAAGACACTGCTGCCGCATTGATATAGCCGGACAGAGCTTCATCCGAATACCAGCAGTAGATGGTCTCTTTCCCCCGAAACAACTGCAGACGTTCTCCGGTATCCTGCGTCTGGCTCATTTCCTGCGTACTTCCGTAAACAGCTGCAGCAGCCATGGCGATCACAGCTGCTGTAGCAATCATTCTTTTTTTCAAAAACATAATTAACTCAAACCTCTTATTCGATACAGGTGTCCAAAATAGCGATCATTTCGTCCACGTTTTCTCTGGTAATGACGAGAGGAGGTACAAAACGAATAATATCCGCACCGGCATTGATCAGGATCAATCCCTTCTCCAATGCTCTGTTAATGATATCTCCCACCGGATGATCAAATACCAGACCCTGCATCAGGCCCACACCACGACGTTCCTGAATACAGTCGTACTTTTCAGCCAGCTCATTCAGACGCTGTTCCAGATAAGGAGCTACCTCTCTCACATGTTCTATTATATGGTCCTCTTCGAATAAATCAAGCACTTTTTCCACAGCGGCGCAGGCCAATGGGTTGCCACCGTAGGTGGTTCCGTGATCTCCCGCGGTCAGAGAATGCTGTGCAACCTTTTCCGTCATCATAAAAGCACCTACCGGCACACCGCAGCCCAGTGCCTTGGCAGAGGTCATGATATCCGGTTTCACGCCAAAACGCTGCCATGCATACATGTAACCGGTACGGCCCATACCACACTGGATCTCATCTAAGATCAGCAGGATATCCCGCTCGTCGCACAGATCCCGTACCTGCTTCAAAAATTCTTCCGTTGCGGGATACAGTCCACCCTCGCCCTGCACGGTCTCCATAATGATAGCGCAGGTCTTGTCCGTCACCTGATCCAGTACACTCTGAAAATTATTCAGATCGGCGAATTTAATATGACCGATCATAGGCTGGAATGCCTCACGGTACTTAGGATTGCCTGTCACGGACAGAGCACCCATGGTCCTGCCGTGGAAAGAATGGTTCATGGCAATGATCTCGTGATCGGTACAGCCGTCTTTCAGATAGGCGTATTTTCTGGCTGCCTTGATGGCGCCCTCCACCGCTTCCGCACCGGAATTGGTGAAAAAGACCCGATCCATGCCGGATACTTTTTTGATCTTTCGTGCTGCTTCGATGGCGGGCACATTATAATAATAGTTGGAAGTGTGGATCACCTTGTCGATCTGTGCTTTCAGTGCATCGTTGTATGCTTTGTTCTGATATCCCAGTGCAAATACGGCTATACCCGCTACAAAATCCAGATATTTTTTACCGTCTATATCATACAGATACACACCATCGCCCTTATCCAGAACGATCTGGTAACGGTTATAGGTATGCAGCAGATCTTTTTCCGCTTCTGCAATATATTCTTTCATGGTGTCACTCATTTTTCTATTCCTCCTCATCGGATACGATCGCAGTACCGATACCCTGATTAGTGAAGATCTCCAGCAGCAGGCAGTGTGCCAGACGTCCGTCCAGGATATGTACGCGGTTTACACCGTTACGGATAGCGGAAGTACAGTTGTTTAACTTCGGCAGCATGCCACCGCCGATGTAACCGTCGTGGATCAGTCCCTCTGCCTCGGAGGCGGTCAGTCTGGAGATAAAGGTGGACTTGTCGTTGATATCCTTGTACAGGCCTTCGATATCTGTCAGGAATGCCAGCTTCTCCGCATGTACTGCCTTTGCGATCGCGCACGCGGCATCATCCGCATTGATATTGTAAGTATGATAATCCTTGTCCAGTCCGATGGGAGCGATGATGGGCAGGTAATCCTTCTCCAGCATATCAAAGAGGATATCGGGATTTACGCCGGTGATCTCACCCACATAACCGATGTCCTGACCGTCGGAATATTTTTTCTCTACCTGGAGGAGTCCGCCGTCCTTGCCGCTGACACCAACCGCCTTGACACCAAGCTCTTCCACCATGGTCACCAGGCTCTTATTCACCTTGTTCAGTACCATTTCCGCGATTTCCATGGTCTCCTCGTCAGTGACACGCAGACCGTTGATGAACTTTGCTTCTTTGCCGACCTTGCCGACCCAGCGGCTGATCTCCTTACCACCGCCATGCACAATAATGGGTTTGAAGCCTACCAGCTTCAACAGCGTCACATCCTTAATGACGTTTTTCTGCAGTTCTTCGTTGCTCATGGCACTGCCGCCGTATTTTACCACAATGATCTTGCGGTTGAATTTCTGTATGTAAGGAAGCGCCTCGATCAGCACTTCTGCTTTTTTCATTACCTGTTCCATATCTTTTTCCATTGTTCTGTCCATGCCTTTCCGCAGATATCTGATCCGCCCATCACTTATTTCTTATGTATGTCGCGCACTGTCTTAGGAACGATAGTCTGCATTGATCTTCACATAGTCATAGCTTAGATCACAGCCCCATGCAGTCGCTTCCGCATCCCCCATATGCATATCCACCAGGGCGGTGACTTCCGGATCGGAGAGGATCTTCGTAGCCTCTTCCTCGCTGTAATCACATGCCACGCCATTACCGAAAATATGGATCTTACCGCTCTTACTCTCAAAATACAGATCTACATTTTCCGGATCGAATTTAGCTCCGGAATAGCCCAGTGCACAGAGGATACGTCCCCAGTTGGCATCATGTCCGAAGATAGCTGCCTTGGTCAGGGAAGAACAGATCACGGATTTTGCCAGGGTTCTGGCATCTTCCTTGCTGGCTGCATGGATCACTTTAGTCTCGAACAGCGCCGTTGCCCCTTCGCCGTCTCCTGCCATTTTTTTTGCCAGGAAGGTAGTGATCTCGTGCAATGCCTTGCAGAAGTTGTCGTAATCTTCACCCTCTGCAGTGATCTCCTCATTGCCTGCCATACCATTTGCCAGTACTAACAGTGTATCGTTGGTGGAAGTATCACCATCCACGGAGATCATGTTAAAGGAATCTACTACGTCTGCGCTGACGCACTTCTGCAACATCTCTTTGGAAATGTTCACATCGGTGGTTACAAAGCCTAACATGGTGCACATATTCGGATGGATCATGCCGGAGCCCTTGCACATACCGCCTAATGTCACGGTCTTGCCGCCGATCTCGGTCTCAATGGCAATCTCCTTGGAAATGGTATCGGTGGTCATGATGGCATGCGCCGCATCGGAACCGGCCTCTAAGGTGTCCGCCTTAGCTGCCACCAGCTTTTTGATTCCGGCAGTAATCTTATCTACAGGAATCTGCATACCGATGACACCGGTGGATGCTACCAGTACCGCATCCGTGGGCACGCCTAACAGTTCTCCGGCACATTTTGCTTCTGCCTCACAGCAGTCCAGCCCCTGTCTGCCGGTGCAGGCATTGGCGATTCCGGAATTGACTACCACTGCCTGTGCAAATGCGGAATGCTCCACGATCTGCTTATCCCACAGCACGGGAGCCGCCTTTACCACGTTGGAGGTAAACGTACCTGCCACGGTGCAGGGTGCCTTACTTACGATCAGTGCCATATCCTTACGATTCTGATATTTAATGGCAGCCTCCACACCTGCTGCCTCAAAGCCTTTTGCTGCGGTCACGCCGCCCTGGATCTGTTTCATTTGGAATAATCTCCTTTCGATTCCGTTTCTACTTGTTAAACGCTGTTATGTTCTCTTCATTCAAAGTAAAATCGTAATAGTTCAGGTCTTCCCGCTTTGTCCAGCCGATACATTTCCAGAAAGCATTACCGATATCGTTCTGGGTAAAAGCGATCAGGCTGACTTTATTGATGTGCTCCTCTTTCAGGGCATTCATGCAGTGGACCACCATGGCTTTTCCTATGCCAAGTCTTCTATAATCTTCTCTCACACATACATGATACAGGCAGCCCCGTCGTCCGTCATGACCGCATAGGATACCGCCCACTACGGTTCCGTCCTCCCCGACGGCTACCACACTGGTGCCGGGATTCCGGTGGATAAAACGCTCCACACCTTCTCTGGAATCATCGATACTCCGGATGCCGAAGCCGTGAATGGTCATCCAGAGGGCGTGCAGACCGTCATAATCTTCTATGGTCATTGGTTTGATCGTAAACTGTTTGCTCATTGATGTATGTAATCCTTTCGTCCTTGTCCTGTGTCTGCTTTAAGGGAAGCAGGGAACCAGCTCCAGACCTTCGCTCTCGGGAAGTCCGAACAGCAGGTTCATGTTCTGTACTGCCTGACCGGCAGCGCCTTTTACGAGATTGTCCAGTGCACCCATCATAATGATGCGCCCGGTACGCTCGTCAATGACAAAGTTGATGTCCACGTAGTTGCTGCCTTCCACCCACTTGGTCTCGGGGCAGCTGCCCTTATCCAGTACGCGGACAAACTTCTCGTTTGCATAATATTTATCATAGACAGCCTTTACCTCTTCATATGTAGGAAGTGTGCCGTCCGGTTTTCTCTTCAGTGTTGCATACTCGGTTGCCAGAATACCACGGTTCATGGGTACGAGATGTGGGGTAAAATTAATGGTCACCTGACAGTTGCCCGCATAGCCTAACTGCTCCTCGATCTCAGGAGTATGTCTGTGGCTTGCCACACCGTATGCCTTCATATTCTCATTCACTTCGCAGAACAGGTTGGGCACCTTGGCACCTCTGCCTGCACCGGAGGTTCCGGACTTGGCATCCACGATCAGGGTATTCACATCGATCATACCTTCTTTTACCATAGGGTAAGCGGTCAGGATCGAGCAGGTGGTATAACAGCCGGGGTTGGCCACCAGTCTGGTCTTCTCTGTGATCTTGTCACGGTTGATCTCGCAGAGTCCGTATACCGCTTCCTCGATGAACTGCGGAGACTTATGCTCGATGCCGTACCATTTTTCATAGGTAGCTACATCCTTGATACGGTAATCGGCGGACAGATCCACAATTTTCACCTGGGAAAGGATTTCCTCGGATAACAGTCCTGCCAGGAATCCCTGAGGGGTTGCAGTGAAGATCACATCCACCTGCTTCGCCAGTTCCTCCAGATTGTCGTCCTTACAAATATCATCCACCAGCTGAAACATGTTCTGGTATACCTGATAATACTTCTTATCTATATAGCTTCGGGAACCGTACCATACGATTTTGGCATCCTTGTGATTCAACAGGATACGTACCAGTTCTCCTCCGGCATAACCGGTTGCTCCGATGATTCCTACTCTGATCATTTTTTTACCTCACACTCATTTCATTGCATTTCTGTGTCATCGAATTGCTTCGCAGCAAGCTGCTCCCGCAATTCTGCTTTGGAACTATTCAGACCCCATGCGCAAAATCGCTGCTGCGCTTCTCCGATATTCATCTGACTCTGAATAGTTCCATGATACCACTTTCTTCCTAAATGTCTACTACTTTTTTCATTTTTATGCATGTTTTTTGGATTGATACGTATATTTATGCATCTATTCATACTTTTTCTATGTTTTTATGCAATATAATGGAATAATATTCATTCTGCTTTTACCGTACTTCCTTTTCCGATTAAAATCTGCTACAATAAGTGTGTTGCGCAATGCAATCCGCGCATCTATTTTTTTAGCTTCTACGAGAGCGGAAATGAGGAAATTATGGCTTTTGACGGCGTTACCATTGCCTGTGTAGTATCTGAACTGAAAAAAGAACTGATCGGCGGAAGGCTGTACAAGATCGCCCAGCCGGAGAATGATGAACTATTACTGACGATCAAACAGCCCACCGGGCAGAAGCGCCTGCTGTTATCCGCAAGTGCTTCTCTCCCGCTGATCTATCTGACGGAAACCAATAAACCCAGCCCCATGACGGCCCCCAACTTCTGTATGCTTCTGCGCAAACACTTGCAGAACGGCCGTATTGTGAACATCTCCCAGCCGGGATTGGAACGTATTGTGCATATTGACATTGAACATCTGGATGAGATGGGCGATCTGCGTCACAAGACACTGGTCATGGAGCTGATGGGCAAACACAGTAACCTGATCTTCTGTAATGACGACAATACCATCATCGACAGTATCAAGCATGTCTCCTCCGCTGTCAGCAGTGTCCGGGAAGTCTTGCCGGGACGTCCCTACTTCATTGCCCACACCCAGGACAAGCTGGATGCCCTGACCTGCGATGAGAATACGTTCCGTGAAATGCTTGCCGCCAAACCCCAACCGGTCTTCAAGGCGGTCTACGGAAGCTTCACCGGCATCTCGCCCGTACTTGCACAGGAATTATGTCATGAGGCCGGTCTTGATGGGGAACGTCCTACAGCGGCACTGACACCCACGGATTACCATACTTTATACAGAATCTTTTCCAAAATGGTCACTTCTATCAGGGAAGAAGCCTTCTCTCCATGCATTGCCTACACCGGCACCCGCCCCGTGGAATATGCAGCGGTTCCCCTGACGATGTATGGCTCGGGAGCGGATCATTTGGAATCCTACACTTCCATGTCCGCCCTGCTGGAGCATTTTTATGCGGAGAAAAATACATTAACCAGGATCCGTCAGAAATCCTCCGATCTGCGCCGTATCGTCCAGACAGCCCTGGAACGTGATATTAAAAAATATGACCTCCAGCTGGCACAGATGAAGGACACGGAAAAGCGGGAAAAATACCGCATCTACGGTGAACTGCTCAATACCTACGGTTACAGTGCAAAGCCCGGCGACAGATCCCTCACCGCCGTGAATTATTATACAAATGAGCCGGTAACGATCCCCCTGGATCCCACCCTCTCCGCCACGGAAAATGCGAAAAAATATTTTGACAAATACGGCAAATTAAAGCGTACTTATGAGGCGCTGTCCGAGCTGACCTGCCAGGTCAAGGAAGAGATCGACCACTTAGAGACCATCAGCACAGCACTGGACATTGCCCTGAAGGAAGAAGACCTGGTGGAGATCAAGGAGGAACTGACTCAGAGCGGTTACATCCGCCGAAAAGGCGGCACGAAAAAAGCAAAGATCACCAGCAGGCCCTTCCACTATTTAAGCAGCGACGGCTTCCATATTTATGTAGGGAAAAATAATTTCCAAAATGACGAACTGACCTTCAAATTCGCCACAGGAAATGACTGGTGGTTCCATGCCAAAGGCATCCCCGGCTCCCACGTGGTAGTAAAGACCGAGGGGAAAGAGCTGCCGGACCGTACTTTCGAAGAGGCGGGCAGACTGGCTGCCTACTATTCTAAAGGCAGGGAACAGGAAAAAGTGGAGATCGATTACGTCCAAAAAAAACATGTCAAAAAGCCTGCCGGTGCCAAGCCGGGATTCGTGGTCTATTATACGAACTACTCCCTGATGATCGACAGCGATATCTCAGGTATCGAAAAGCTCAGCGACTGACCAGCCTATGCATCCGGCGCCTAATTTTATGCATATTTATACTGTATATTTTCCGTTTTATACATTTATGTGCATATTTCAATTTGTTTTATTCATTTTTATGATTTATTTATGCAACTTTTCTGCTTGCTTTTGCGAATATAATGTTGTATAGTAAATGTCAGAGCGTAACACACGATCCTGATATCTGATGCCATTACGAATTGCTTCGTGTTTTTAGGCTTTTGCCCCTGGCATCATACACACTATAAAACGGAGGATTTTATCATGAAGGAAAAAGTAGTTTTAGCTTATTCCGGCGGTCTGGATACTACCGCTATCATTCCCTGGCTGAAGGAGAATTTTGACTACGAAGTTATCTGTGTCTGTGTCAACTGCGGACAGGCAGAGGAGCTCGACGGTCTGGAAGAGAGAGCCAAGGCCTGCGGCGCTTCCAAGCTGTATATTGAAGACGTTATCGATGAATTCTGTGATGATTATATTGTTCCCTGTGTCCAGGCTCATGCCGTATACGAGAACAAGTACCTGTTAGGTACCTCCATGGCAAGACCTCTGATCGCCAAGAAGCTGGTAGAGATTGCCAGAAAAGAAGGCGCTGTAGCTATCTGCCACGGTGCTACCGGTAAGGGTAACGACCAGATCCGTTTCGAGTTAGGTATCAAGGCTCTGGCTCCCGATATCAAGATCATCGCTCCCTGGAGAAGCGACAAGTGGAACATGGACTCCCGTGAATCCGAGATCGAGTACTGCAAAGCGCATGGTATCCATCTTCCTTTCTCCACCGATTCTTCCTACAGCCGTGACCGTAACATCTGGCACATCAGCCACGAAGGTCTGGAGCTGGAGGATCCCGGCAACGAGCCCAACTACGAGCATCTGCTTGTCTTAGGCGTAACTCCTGAGAAGGCTCCCGATGAGGGTGAGTATGTGACCATGACCTTTGAAAAGGGTGTTCCCACTTCCGTTAACGGCGAGAAGATGAAGGTATCCGATATCATCCGTACCCTGAACAAGCTGGGCGGCAAGCACGGTATCGGTATCGTAGATATCGTAGAGAACCGTGTTGTAGGTATGAAGTCCCGTGGTGTCTATGAGACTCCCGGCGGCACCATCCTCATGGAGGCTCACCAGCAGCTGGAAGAGCTGATCTTAGACCGTGATACTTATGCATTCGAGAAGGAAATGGGTGCAAAGTTCGCAAGCCTGGTATACGAAGGCAAATGGTTCACTCCTCTCCGTGAGGCTGAGCAGGCTTTCATCGAGAAGACCCAGGAATATGTAACCGGTGAAGTGAAATTCAAGCTCTACAAGGGCAACATCATCAAGGCAGGAACCACTTCTCCTTACTCTCTGTATAATGAGAACCTGGCCTCCTTCACCACCGGTGATCTGTATGATCATCACGATGCAGAAGGCTTCATCAATCTGTTCGGTCTGTCACTGAAGGTTCGTGCCATGAAGCTGCAGGAGAACGAGAAGAAGCTCGGCAACTAATAATTATTCGGCGATTTTGTGAATAAAGCTATGAAATGATACAGTAAGAGGTGTCTATGATCACAATGCAGACAATTACTGCCATAGGACTGATCTATCTGATCGGTATCAACCTGGCAGGCTTCATTATCATGGGCGTCGATAAAAAAAGAGCCATCCGGGGTGCCTGGCGCATCTCGGAGGCTTCTCTTTTTTTAACGGCGCTATTGGGCGGCAGCCTGGGATGTATTCTGGGAATGCAGCATTTCCGGCATAAGACGAAGCACTGGTATTTCAAATACGGAATGCCGGCGATCCTGGTGGCACAGGTACTGCTTTTTGTCCTTTTATTCAGGTAGGAGTTATGCTATACTGACATTATGTAAGCTGATTCTTTAGGGTTTTACAGATGAGTAATTTTTACAGAGAAGGTCCTGGGTGGCTGTCTCTGCGTGTATTTGGGAGGTGTCGATATGCATATAGCAGTATGTGATGATAATGTAGCCGACAGAAAACAGTTAGAGCGCTTGCTAAAGCGGGAATCCGACAAACGTGCTGCATCTACGGGGATCATTTATACCGATTCTTTTGGTAATTCTACCGCACTGCTGTCCAATCCCATGCAGTATGATGCTTTTTATATCGACATGTGTCTGACAGAAGGAACCACCGGTACCGATGTGGTCAATGCCCTCACAGCACAGGGTGTCAACGCGCCCATCGTATTATGCTGTTCCAAGATCAATTACAGGGAACAGACCTATCCGGAAAATGTCATCTTCCTAGACAAGCCCATCAAAGTAGCGGAACTGGCACAGAGCATTGACCATGCCCTGGAGATCATGGCGAAAGCAGTTCCCCTCATCGAGCTTCGTGAGGATGAGGATACCATCTATGTGACCGAACCGGATATTCTCTACGCTGAGGAAGAGGGCCGCAATGTCATCGTAACCCTGAAGGACGGCCGTACCGTAAAAGTCGCTACCACCGCCATCAATTTATTCTCCCAGATAGAAAATCATCCCACCTTCTTTGCCCCTACCGTTAGGGCCATCCTCAACGGCAGATACATGGAGAAGCTGGGATTCCGTAAAGTCATTATGTGCGATGGGAAAAAGTTCCCGCTGCACAGAGACTGCGTTGCTTACGCAAAACAGCTTCTGGCAGAGTATCATGCGTAACTTGAAAGTTAGTTAATGAATCTGTTTTCAAATCTCCGTAGCCCTTGGCAGGGTATAAGAAACGCGACACGCTCGCGCTCTGTCGCAGAGCGTAGCGGTACATAAGCGAGGAAAGTACCCTC